>ENA-OPYV01000187-OPYV01000187.1-human-gut-metagenome-genome-assembly--contig:-NODE-187-length-19817-cov-3.262316_pt1 | contig 19817 bp, 14 predicted proteins | sample MGYA00242474_ERZ504485 | MGnify/ENA primary metagenome ERZ504485 (study PRJEB26092, sample SAMD00036263) | human gut metagenome | host: Homo sapiens | study: EMG produced TPA metagenomics assembly of...
GTCTGGCGGTTCGCCGGGGTTAATGAGCAGGTCAATGTCGCCCATTAGGCGGCACTCCGGCACCGGGGTACAGTTCTTTTAAGATCGCGCCCTTAAAAAATACATGGGGGATGCCGGCGTCGCTGAGAACGCGGTACACCCGCTCCACACCCTGCTTTTGGTGCTCGTACAGGAACACGCTGCTAAAGAAGTGCTCGCTGAGTGCCAGTCGGCAGTCCTCCGGGATCACCTCGGTATTGGGTGCTTTGTTGCACACTGCGTACACCACAGCGATCAGATTATGCGCCTTGGCAATGCCGCACAGCTTGTGATAATCAATATCCGGGCGCAAGGTTACCGGCTCGTCCCGCAAAAAGGCGGCGGTCAGTTCAATAAATAGGCAGTTTCAGCACACATGGATTCCATCGTTAAATAATGTTGTTTTGGTCCAAAAATTCGTGGGTCGGCAATGGAGAATACTCTTGTCATTGTCAAACCGCAGCAGCGACAGCGCCCGGTCATAGGTGAGCCAAATGTAGTCCTCAATTTCTTCCTTTTGCATGTGGATCACCGTGCTCGGGGTGGTGGCGGTAAAGATGGTTACCGTCTTTTCAACCCGATCCCGAATCCGATACTTGGACAGGCAGGAGAACCCCTCAATCAGCTTAACCCGCAAGCCCGTTTCCTCCTGTACCTCCCGTAGGGCGGTCTGCTCCTTGGTCTCGCCCCTTTCAATATGCCCTTTGGGGAAGCCCCAGTGGGCGGAGCGCTTGTTCTTGATCAGCAGGTAGCGCACCCTCCCCCTTAATATCATGGAAGATTACCGCGCCGCAGCTGCTCTCGTAAAGGCATTCCAGCCGGTAGCCGGGAAAGTCCCGCTCCGGGTCCAGATATTCCAAAAATGTCGTTGACAATGAATCGTGTGCTCTTGGGCGCCACAATCCAATGGATTTCTTTTCTTTTGTTTCGGAGGACGGCTATCACACGCCCGTCAAAGTTACGCACAGGTGGTGGATGCCCATAATGTAGGCAGTTCTGGTCCTTTTCACCGTATACTGTGCCGTAGTTCAGCGGATACCGATAGCCCGTACCGTCCGTAGAGCCAATAGGCATAACGACCTTGACTCTGGCGTATTTACCGAGCAATTTGTATTCACCACCGAGATAAAAGTTACTATGCACTTATTATATATAAATTGCAAAAGCAATACAAGGCTTTCGCAAAGAAAATTCAAAAAGCCGTAAAACTTGGCGAAAAAAAGCAGCCCTCCGGGGCAGGTGAGAGCCTGCACCCAAAGGGCGTTCTATATTATATACATTATATACAGGAGCCTGTCCGGCGGCGGGTAACAAAAATGGCGTACCCGAAGGTACGCCATTTTCATTTAGAAATGGGGGATTAACCACCCAGCTGCTGAAGCAGGTTACACAGTTCGCCGATTACATCGTCGGTGTTGCCTTTCAGCATTTTCAGCACGGTGCCTACCACATCGGTAATGGAGCTGTTGTCAGATCCACCGATCAGGGAGCCTACCAAGCTGGCTACCGTGTTGTAGTTATCTTTGTAGTTGACAACTTCAACCAGGTACCGCAGCACGGCAATCAAGGTCTCAGAGGCGTCGCCCTTTACAAACACGCGCGTGCCGTAGGTGGCAGCCTGAGAAGCATCGGTCATCACCTTGCCGTGGCTTGCCAGCTGGAACCAGTCAATATCCATCAGTTCCAGACCCAGGGGTTTACCCTTGATCTTGATCATGCCAAGCACCTGATTCAGCAGGGGAACAATGTTGTCCACGCCGATGATGGGCTTCAGCATAGCGGTCAGATCGTACAGGTCAATGTTCAGATCCAACTTCAGGCCAACCTTAGCCAGTAAGCCATTCAGATCCACTTTGAAGGCCTTGAATACCTGAGTCAGTACGGTGTTCACATTCACGATGGGCTTCAAAGCATCCAGCAGAGCGGAAACCGGTGTAAACAGGTTCTCGATCAGCTGCAGCAGGCCGTCGTTGGCAATGAACAGTGCCAGGTTGGGCAGCATGGACATCAGGGTCTGCAGCGGTGCATTCAGAATGTCCTCTACCTTATCCCACAGGGAGTTGACAATATCCAACAGGATGTTGTCATAGGCCTTGCTGATGTCCTCTCTGTACTGATACTGGGTCTTAATGTTGTAGCAGCCGAATGCCTCCAGCAGCGGAACGACCACGGAAGAGTAGCCGTTGGAGCCGGGGATATGAACGATGTTGAAGATGCCCAGAGAAGCATCATTCAGCAGTACATCCAATACGCCGTAGAACGGACGCATTACAGCAGCCAGTGCATTAAAGAAGCTATCCTTATCCTTTACGCCCCACTTAAGAGCGGAGGTGTTGACCTTGGACCAGGAGGAGGCGGAGCCGATTACGGCAGCCGCATTCGCGTAGGTCTTGCCATAGGACTCATCGGTGAGCAGCTTGGCAACGGTCTTGGTAGAATAGTCAATGCCGGTCTGGGACAGCAGGGCGGTCAGGTTGGTGGAGTCGTTGATCTTCACACCGTCCAGTGCCTTGCCGATGCCGGTGATCATGCCATTGATGGTGCTGTCCTTAAAGGCAGCGTCAGAGATCAGCTTGTTCAGATCAGCAAAGCTACCGATCAGGCCATCCAGCATAGGCGGAATGTTCTTCAAGAAGTCTTGATCCACAGTGGAGGGATAAGAGAACTTGTAGTCCTTGGTCTGGTATTCGCTGTAATTCCAGAACGCGTTGGTGGGATTCTCCTGGAGCAGATAGAACAGCGCACGGATGATCTGGTCTGCGGAGGAGGTGCCGATCTGGTCAAGTACCGCGTTGATGATGGACTTGTAATCCTTGATCGCGTCGATACCGCCCAAATGGACTTCAAACCGCTGATGTTCTTGGTCAGCAGGTTGGCTACATAGCGGAGCACGGCGATCAGCGTTTCGCCCTGGTTTGCAGTAACGTGCTTTCTATTATAATAGCCTTCGCTGTTCTTTGCAGCGCTCTTGACCGTGCTGACTGTGCCGTGGCTTGCCAGGCGCCCCAGTCGATCTTGGGCAGCTGAATGTTGATTTTCTTAGACTTGAGCAGCTTGTTCACCAGCGGAACGATGGCGTTTTGGATCTCGCACTTGTTCAGGTTGTTCAGATTCAGGTGAATGTTCACACCCAGTGCGTCCTTAACCAGGTCGTTCAGTGACTTGCCGGCCAGAGCCTTGATAATGACCTCAACATCTACGCCGTTCTTCTTCAGTACCGGAAGGAGAGATGTTACCGGCGACAGAAGATTGTTGACGAGCTGTGCCAGGCCATTATTATCAATGTAGTATGCCACATTGGGCAGTACTGCGGTGAGGGTATCGAACGGAGCGTCCAGTACCTTGTTCAGGAAGCCTACGATGGGATTCAACACATCCGTCAGTACGCTGTCGGTAGACTTCTTAATGTCTGCCTTGTACTGCTTATAGGTCTTCACGTTGGGGCACTCCAGTGCCTCCAGCAGCGGAACGATGGCACTTTCGTAACCATTGCCGCCATAGATGCTCAGGGACTTCACATCCTCGATCACTTTGTACAGGTTGATCTCCAGTACAGAGGTCTTGGAATACTTGTCAGAGCCCTTGATGCGAATGCGCAGTTTGCCATTCTTCAGCTGTACGGTGTCCTTAGAGGAACCGAAGTTCAGGTTCTTCACCAAATCGGTAAGGATCTGGCCAACGGCCAAGTCGTCGCCTGCCAGCAGCAGAGACAGTACGCCGTCCAGCGGACGCAGGATCGCAGCCAGGCCGTTTACAAAGCCCTGCTGTGCCTTTGCGGAGCCATCGGTGAAGCCCCAGTTGATGTTGCCCAGCTTCTTCCAGCTCTTGGCTTTTTTGATCGCCTTAGCTGCGGAGGAGTAGGTCTTGCCGTAGCTGCCGTCCGTCAGGAGCTTAGCTACGCCCTTCTTGCTCACATCAATGCCGGCATAGCCCAGGTAATCCTTGTAAGGATCAATGGCGCCGTACAGTGTGGAAGCCAGCTTGGTCAGGTTGGCGTTGGTGAAGATCAGGGAGCTAACCAGGTCTTTCAGGTTATCCTGCTTCACCACATCCAGGCCGGCCAGCAGGCCGATCACGGAGGTGACCATGGTGTCCAGATCGCCAACAGCGTCGCTGGCGTCCTGTGCGGTCACACCGGCGGGATAATAGAAGCCGGGTGGTCTTTTCCTGTACATACTGGAGGAAAGTCCAGTAAGCAGTGGTGGGATCTGTGGTCTTGGCGATCACAGCGTTGATGATGTTCAGCAGATCCTTCTTGGTCAGGCGGCTGATCATATCCAGCACTTGGCTTATGGAAGGATTGTCGATCACGACTTTCAGCAGATCAATGATCTGGCGAATTTGCAGTACATCGACCACCAGGTTGATCAGATACTTCAGAACAGCCTCTGCATTCTTGCAGTTTGCAATGTCCTTAAACAGGGTGGTGGGCAGTTCAAAGCCAAAGTTAGCCAGCTGGCTGTTTACAGCGTTGATCACGGTCACATCGTTGATGCCCAAGCCGGCTTTGGTTGCGCTCTTCTTCAGCAGGCCGGTTACAAGAGCAATCGTCTGCTTATTCTTCGCGTTTTGATCCTTGTCGTCCGTATTGGTCTTAAAGATCAGGCCCAGTATCGCGGAGAACCATGCGTCGTTCTTTGCCATAGAGGGCATCAGGTTGGACACCTTTGCGCTCAGAATGGTGGATACGCCGTGGATCTCTTTGTACAGCGGGTAGATGGCGGCAGTCGCCACATTGTTCAGGTCCTTGTTCATCACAATGGACAGGCCCTTAAGCAGGTTGGTCAGCACGGAGACGGGCTTGCTGTAGAAGCCGTCCAGCAGCTTGCTGATGGGGGTGATGATGGCCAGCAGGCCGGTTGCGCCGTCCTTTACGCTGCCCTTTGCATACACGCCCAGGCTAAAGCCCTGTGCTTTTTCCAGATCCTTAAAGATGGGGTACAGTACACCGTCATAGTAACCGGCATCCTTGGTCAGCACGCCGATCAGATCGGTGATGATGCCCAGGCTCTCGCCGAAGTTCTGGAAGAACTTGGTGTTGTTGCCTGCGCGGAAGCCCCAGTTGATCTTAATGTTGGTGGCGCCGGTCCAGCCGCTGGTGCTCTTGTCCAAGCGAATGGCGTTGTGCCAGGTAGGCAGGCTTGCCAGCTTCTTGGCGGCGGACTTGTTGGTCAGGTGATTGCTTACTGCGTGGGGAGAAATCAGACCCTTCAGCGCAGCAGCCAAAATGTTGTAGTGGTAAGCACCGGTCTTGCTGGTGTAGTACACCGGCTTGCCGGCCTTATTCTTCTTCTTGTACAGCTTCTGGTTGCCGTCGTAGAAAACATTCAGGCCCAGAGCGTCCTCATTCACCAGATAGTAATCAATTACGTTCTCCAGTGCAACATACATCTGAACCACCAGATTGGTCAGATGATCCTCAGTGTAAACCTTCTTGTCTGAGGTATCGGTGGACTTCTTGTCCCCGTCGTTCAGGAAGTTTAAGGTCTTATTGAGCATCTTCAGCATCGGGTTGGTGTTGTCGCTGCCCAGGATGTAAGAACCAAGGCTCACCAGACCGCACAGGATGCCGGGGGTGGTGTTCAGATTGAAGTTGTTCAGTGTGGAGTTCTCCAGCACCTTGGACAGTGCGGAGTCCAGATTGGACAGCAGAGAAGCGCCGCTCTTACTGGAGGTCTTGGGTACCTTTGCCCACTTGGGCTGGGTCTCGATCTTTGCCATCTTGCCGTTCACTTTCGGGAAGCTCACGTCGATGGTGTTCTTGGTCTTGGTGTCCATGGCCTGGATCACATTCACCAGCTGACCGATGTTAGACAGCAGGAAGTAAGCACTTTCGGTGCTCAGACCAACAAACTTGGAATCCTTGTTGTATACGTCCATTACGAAAGAGGCCTTGTCGTTGTACTTCAGCTGGAATACACCGTTGAGTACATCGCTGATGGTGCTCTTTTCGCCCAGACCGCCCATAGCGCGGATCAGACCGGTGATGATGGGCAGGTTGTTGGTAATCTTGTTGTCGGTGGCGGTCACATCATTGAGCAGGTCAATGATGGCGTTGAACCAGTCGTTCACAAAGATGTTTACAAAGCAGTCCAGAATCTTGGCCGGCTTGCCGCCGTCTGCCAGGTTCTTAAAGTTAACCAAAGACTGGTTGTAGAAGAACGCTTTGTTGTCAACGGTATCGCTCTTAATCTTGTACTTACTATAAGACCAGTCGGAAGCCTTCTGGGTGTTGTCAGCGCTCTTTACATCATATTTTTTAATGAAGTTCTTGCCCATGATATTCAAAATCTTGGGCAGGGCAACGAAGAGGTTGTTGGCGCCGCGGTTGTAAACGGTGCCCTCTTCCTTGGTCATGGCGCCGCTCTTGGCGTCCGTTTCGCCACCGTCCTTGTGGCTGTCAGCCACATACTGATCTACAGCGGCGGTGAAGAAGGTGGCCAGCTCGGACACAGCCTCATTCACGGCAGTGGCAGCGTCGCCGGTGAGCTTCAGTGCATCGGCAATGCCGGATGCCTTGGCACCTTGCAGCGCCTTATCGGCTGCATAGATGTTCAGGATCACCGGGTCTTGGTGTCATCGTACTTGCCGGGGATGGGGTCACCATACACCTGGCTGACGATCACATCTTTGCCGTCGGCATCCTTGCCATACTCAACACCGCTGATGTTGTAGTATGTAAAGTCATAGTTGGTGTCGCCGATCAGCCAGTGCATCAGGGTGGGCAGAACCTCGTTCAAATCCCAGCTCAGGCCGCCGCCCAAACCGACGGGGCTGCCAACGCTCTGGCCGTATTGATCCATCAGACCGCTCAGCAAACCGCCCAGGAAACCATTAAAGGGATCACCCTCCTGGTTGAATACCATGGGGATCAGCACTTCGTCAATCACAACGGTCAAAACAGGCAGCAACTGCATAATGGTTTCAACCGGGTGCTCGTACAGGTTCATCCATATATCGGTGAGCGCGCCCTTCAGGTCAACCTTGGACTCTACCAGTTTGTAGACCACTTCGTTCATAACCGCATTACCGGTGAGGTGCAAGCCTGCGATGGTTACGCCTTCCTGATCCTCAGGATCCAGCAGTACCATGTACTGATTGATGGCGTTGTTTACAGCAGCAACAGCGAAGGAATCCTTAAAGCCGTATTTCGCGAAAGAATACTTTCTGCAAGAATTAGAGATAACCTTGGCGTCGGTAATCTCAAAGTAGAAATCAACGGCCTCGTCAACGCTCTCTTTCAGTTCACCACTGTAGAAGGTCTTTAACAGATCTTGGTTGATGGTGGCGATCACTTCTTCGGGGGACATGCCGCCGACAGTTCTGTTCTCCATCAACGCTCTGCGGTAAATACCCTCGGTACGCGTATCCAGATCCTCGCTGCTCCAGTAGGTGGCCATTGCCGGCTTGGTTACAGGAGCGATGCCCTTGTCTGCATAGTCGCCGTTCAGGTAAGCCTGGAAGGTGTCACGGCTGGAACCGATTTTTGCGTTGCCGTCGGGCACATTCTTGTTCATGTCCGCACGCAGGGCAGCTACGGTAGCGTCATCCAGCTGCGCAGCATAGTACTCGCTAACAAAGGCGTCATCGCCGTTGTTGGCCAGTACGGCAGCACCGATCTTGCAAGCGGCTGCCAGTGCAGCATCGTCATCCTTGATGGTGTTGTAGTCCTTTTTTGGCCAGCTTGCACAGATAAGCCTTGGCGGCCTCTGCCAGTTCACTGCTTGCCTTGTCGGACTGATACTGGAGCAGCACATACCAAATCGCTTCGCTCATGGTGCTGACTTTCTTCTTGCTGCCGGCTTCTTCGAAGTAGGCGGTGAAGGTGCCAAAGCACTTAGCTACATCCTTGAAATCGTCCAGAGCAATCAAGTCGTCTACTTTGTACGATTTGTCTTTGTAGGTAACGGTAGCTTTCTGGATGTCTTCCAGGGTGTCCAGGCTGCCTTCAGCAGTACCCAGCACCTCGAGCACTTTGTTCAGTGCGTCATAGGCAGCGCTCAGGTCTTCCTGCTGCTTAGCCTGTTTCTCGGGGAACTGCTCCAGCAGGGCGGACAGATCGCTCAGCGTGTCCTCGCACCATTTGGCCAGTTCTGCGTCGCTGGACGAAATGTTGTTGACGCAAAAAGAAAACAGCTGATAAAAGCTCATCTTCGCATCTTTCTCGTCCAGGTAGGCATACGCCACATCGGAATACCCTTTCCGGTAACCGTCAATGATGTCTGCCTTATTCATGGGGCTGCTCAAAAGATTAAGCAGCGTGGGAGACACACCCATGATCAGATCACTGATCGAGGTGGTGTCGGTGACGGTCATCCCCAACTTCTCCTCAAGCGCCTTTTTGATATTCGGCTGATTGAGCAGTACCGGAACATAGGTGTCTACCAGTTCCGTCAGTGCGTCAAAGGTGGAATCGGCACTTGTGGAGTTTTTCCAGATGCCCTTGTCTTTGTCCGCTGCAAATGCAGTGAACCCGACAGAGCAGGTGGTGACCATCATTACTACAGCCAAAATAGGCTGAGTAACTTTTTGCCCGTCTTCATAATTCATCTCTCCTTCTGATATGTTGACGAACTTGTCGTTTTGGATTCGCCTGGGCAGCGCACCCTTTTAGCGGAGGATGTGCTTACAAGTTGCGTTCACAATTTGTTCACAATTCCTCTGCTAAAAGGGCGCAGGATACCCACGCGTACAACAAATACAGTATATTTATACCAAATATAGAACGGCAAGTCAATAGGTTTCCGAAAACTTTTTAACAAAATGTGAACGGGTGGGCAAAATTTCCCGATTTATAGCGAAATTCCGGCGCAATTTTTTGTGTACTTATATATCAAGCCATGTTTGGCCCGGCCGACGGATCTGCGCTGCATTCTTATCTTGAATTTGCGTGGAGAATCAGGGCGCGTTTATCGTTATTGCTACATTCGACAACTGCTGACAAAAAATTCCACCGGTTTTGGAGGAAAAAATGTGGAAAATCCTGTGGAACTTGTGAAAAGTTTCCCGCCGCTACGCCAAAAAATCGATGGTGTAAAGGGGCACGCCTTTGCGTGTGAAAATCTTGCGTAAAGCACATGACCTTTACAAGTCGAAACTTGCAAAATAATGGACATTGTCTTTTAACTAAGCGATAAAATATGAACAAATTGTTAATTTCGTGTAAATTAAATTTGTCCGTTCGCACAAAAAACGGCCGGCTCAAATTGTGCAACATTCCGAAAATCAGAAAAATCACGGCTCTTTATTGATTTTTTTGGTGACCATCGTGTTTTAATAAGAATGCGATAAATGTGTTCTATGCGCATTTTCATAATGTATGGCGTCCGGCTGCAATGCCTTCATCCTGAATATCGGATTGCCCGATGGTCAGAGGATGGGACGGCGCGTACACGCAACCATTTATTCGTAAGAATTACAAATTACTATGGAGGTAAAAATTAGTGAAAGCTAAAAAGTTTTCCCGCAAGTTGCTTGCGCTCTTTTTGGCGGTCTTGATGGCGATGAGCTGTTTCTCCGGTGCTATGGTCGCTTCCGCGGCTAATGCTTCGGCAAACACCAAGTACCATGACCAGGACTTGGACTTCAACTCACTGGGTTGGCCCATCCTGAATGATGAGCAGGCCTGCACAGCCCTTTTGGACTTTGTGGATCTGACTCTTGCCCAGGCAAACATCGCACCGATGAATATCGACCTGAGCGTTCTTGGTAGCATCACCATCAAACTGGGCAGCGTGGATGAGGTGCTTAAAACTGTTCAAGATCTGGATTCTTTCCTGAACAGCAAGTCCGCACTGCTTCTGCTGGCCGGCGATGCCCGCTATGTAGATTTGAGCGCAGTTGACGGAATGTCCCGCAGCAAAACTTCCTCTACCGATATTGTACGCGGTATTGTGAAGCTGGTTCGGAACATTTCTTCCGACGCGGGTCCGAAGGCGCCAACGGCAATATTGTAAAGAAATTGCTGCGCGGCGATCTTGGCCTTGGTATCGTAAGCAGCTTCTTGGATGTTTACAAGACCATCGGCGACCTGATCGGTATGCCCAGCGGCTATCAGAAAAATATGGTATATAATATTGTTCAGCAGCTGGTTCTGGAGAATACCGGTTGGTTTACTGCAGAGGAGAAGGCTCAGATTCGGAACAATCCCAGTCTGGAGACCAGCAAGCTGGATTCCATCCTGCTTGATAAGCTCTCCACCCAGTTGCTCAGCAACATTACCGCACAGATTACATACGCCGACGGTACCAATTCTCGAGACAGATACGCACAGTATATGGAGAATGGTTCCGCACCGTATATTGACACGACCAACCTGCATTATGTAACGCAGGAGGATCATGACAAGAACGGCGAGGCCATCGGTAATGTATATCTGTTCCGCTACAAGGATCAGAAGCTGGTGCTGAAGCCCACAGATACGCTGTTTGACTTTGGCTTCCAAGCCTTTGAGATGGTGTGGAACACCGCCTTGAAGGATACGCTGGGCCAGTTGAATTCCGGTGTGGGCGGTTACGACTACAACTACTATATGTGGTACACCGGTGCCACGACCCACAACACGGCTTGGGACTACAGCAATGTAGCCAACAACTACGCCGCTGCCGATGTGCAGGCTTGGGCCGCTTATGAGTGCCAGAAGGCTGCAAAGAACTTGAAGCCCGGCCAGACCCTTGGCGAAGAGTACAAGGATGCGGCTTCCTATCTGGCTTACATCAAGGCGGATCTGGAGAAGTACAACAGCCGTGACCTGGTGAAGGATCCTACCTACACCTGGAGAGATATTGACTCCACCACCCTGTTCAACAAACTGCGTTACAGCCCCATGTCTGTTTACTACTTTAAGCAGGCCACCGGTCCCCTGAACTGCAGCTTTGCTGAGACCGGTATGAAGAACATTGAGGCATTCATGGCAAATGATTACAGCAGCTACAGTTCCATGCTGGCAGCGCTGAATGATTTCCTGGTTGCCGCAGTAAAGGACTTCCTGCCGAGTTATGATGCCAGCGTTCTGACGAAGGTGAATTCCGATGATCCCGGCAATGTAGCGCAGACCCTGGTTGGCAATATGCTGAAGGTGCTGCAGTACATCTGTGATCAAACGGATGCGAACATTCTCGGCGCCTTCTATAATAGAACGGCGAGGGCACTGCTCTGACCGAGGCCAATTTGGAGAGCGCGATGATTCCGTTTGCAATTTCTGCACTGCGGAATATCCCCGACTTCAAGAAGGGCATCCACAATGAGGACCTGGACGCTTGCGACGATGCAGAGGGCGTAGCTGCTCTGGCGTTGCAGCTGTATCTGGGCTATGTGCTGCCGGATCACGACTACTCTTCTCTGGTGCAGAAGGGCGCAGACGGTAAGTACGATGTAACCATCGACAATCTGCTGCTGATGGCTCGTGATGCTGTGGGTTATGTAATGAGCCCCTACATTATCATGCACGACAAGGACGGCAACCTGTGGAATCCGGAGACCGCTACTCTGAATGACGGCGTTTCTCTGTTTGATCTGCTGAATTCCGTTGTTGTTTACTATGCCGGCACTGACACCTTTAAGGACGGCGAGCATGGCAAGGGCCTTGCCAATCTTCTGGGCGTTTGCGACACCAACGGCAATTGCCTGGTGAAGCTGTCCAACTCCCTGTGGGAGAACATCAATGTGATCGCCAACAAGCTGTTGCCTGTTGCAGGCGTGCTGCAGTATGGCGATTCTGCAAAGAAAGGCGCTTTGAATTCCGAAGAGCTGATCTACACCGATGTGATCCAGGGTATGCTGAATATTGGTGTGGCAGATGCGAACGGCCAGTATGGCGCAACCGGGTTTGTAACCCGTCTGCTGACCATGGTTTCCGCACCGCCCATTAAGAGCGAAGGCATTATCCGCACCGTTTACAATGTATTGGCTGATCTGGTGAACATTGTATTCGGCGGCCGCTACGGCACAGCCCGTAATGTGGTTCCCGCTGCTGCGACCAACAATCATCCCTTCGACGATCTGCTGCAGAAGGATACCTTTGCCGGTACTTCCAGCAACAGCAGTTACGGCGTACTGGGTACCCTGGTATACAATGTGTATGAAGCCTCCGGCGGTGTAGGCGGCGACAGCGGCAAGACCGATACGATCCTGCCCGGCGCTATGTACACCGTACAGGCTGTGAACAATTTGATCGGCGGCCTGATCACCACCTTGGCGGATCATAACATGAAGCTGGCTTCCGCTCGTGTGGCAGACAGCAACTTGACCCTCAGCTATGGCGGTAACACCACCACAACAACGCTGACGGTTACCAATAACTGCTACGGTTTGAACCGTGCGGTGAAGAACGCCGATGGTAACTTCGTTGCTCGTGGCCGTTACAACATTGAGATCACGAATGTGGTTTCCGATAACAGTGCTTGCACCGTAGACTTCTCCAGCAAGACAGTTGTTCCTGAGAAGTCCGCTTCCTTCACTGTTACCAACGGCGGTTTTGATGAAGATACTGTAGTAACTTACACCGTTACTTACAACATTATCGACACCAACACCAACCAGGCCCTCTACACCGGCCTGACCTGCAAGACTTATCAGTTTGTGACTCCGCTGAAGAACTGGTCCGATTCTGTGTATCCGGGCGGTTCTCAGGACGGCAGATTCTCCAATGGTTCTTCCGGTAAGACCGCCGATGGTCAGGCTACCGTGAACAACACCGGTTACTTTGGTAACGCTTACCTGAACCAGAAGCCGTTCCGTGTAAGCTATCCTACCGATATTGTTCTGGCAAGCTCTAACCTGGATGCAGTGAAGAACTACAAGATTCGTCTTGGCTATGACCGTACCCTTGCCGGTTCTCCCGACAAGACTTTGGACGGCGTTTTTGCTTACAGCACCGGTTCTGTTAAGGATTCCTTTAGCAACAAGACCGTAACTGTGAACAATTCCAACATGATGGCTGCGTTTGATAAGTTCACCGGTGATGTGCTGAACTACGAAAAGGTAGACTACACCACCGATGGCGGTCAGACTTGGGTCAAGGGTGTTGCCGCAAGCCAGGTTCCCTCCAACGGCGTATCTCGTGTGAACCACGCTTACACGCTGAGCGAGCTGAACGGCGGCAAAGCGTTGGCTGCAGCTGTTAAGGATAGCAATGGTTATTACACCGCTGTTTATCTGAAGAGCGGCTCCGGCGACTTCGCTTACAGCAACTTGCTGGGCAAGGTTTCCGGCGCAACCGGCATTGACGGTCTGTACATCCAGACCGGTTCTGTGACTCTGTCTAAGGACAGCTCCTCTTCCCTGGATCTGTTCAAGTATGATGGTTCTACGGATATTTCTCAGGTATCCAAGAAAGAAGTGAAGTTGAGCTTCTTCTGCGACAAGAACCCGGCAACCGGTAGCTTGAAAGTAACCGTTGCTGACGATGGTAACCGTAGCCAGTTCAATAGTGCATACGATTCTTTGAATAGCTACATTAAGAACTACAGACCTTCTGACTTTAAGGATTACGATGCGGCCAGCGGCTCTTCCGCAACCTATGATGCAGCAACCGCTGCTTTGGCTGCCGGCTTTGAGGCCCGCCAGTCTCCGCTGAATCTGTCCACTGCCGGCACGCTGTCCAGTGCGTTCACGAAGACGCCTGTTACCTCTGAGGTGAAGACCGTGATCGGCGAGCCTGCAACCAAGCCCGTAACTTCCTTGGATCAGCTGCCTGCAGCTCTGGCTGCTTATGCAACGACTGACGGCAATTATTACTATGCTGACAGCGCTAAGAGCCAGCCTTATTACACCACAGAGGCTCTGACCGATGCTGATGTAACGGTTCAGACTTCCACCAATGTTGGTGGTCAGGCTTACACCGTGGGTATGGATAAGACCGGCCAGGTTGTTGTGAAGAGCGATTCTTCCTGGTACTTCCTGAACACCCCGGCTTATGCCACCGCATGGGATACCACCACTTATAAGGATGCTCCCTATGCTATCAACGGTGCTGAAAAGGAAGGCACCTTCAATCAGGCGAAGTTCGTTTACTACAATGCCAATGGCGTTGCCGTGAGCAAGGACTTCACTGTGAAGCACATGGTTACCGAGAAGTCCATTGTCAACAATGGTGCGGAAACCCGTGCACTTGCCATGCAGGCAAGAGACAAGATGCGCTATGCTGTGGATCAGTGTGCGCAGATGCTGAGCGTTACCGTTGCCGGTCAGATCTTCACGGATGTTTCTTCCGTTCGTGACGGTATGACGGACGCCAACTTCGATCTGCCCGAGTACCAGAAGATGGTATCCGTGGCGAAGGATGCTGAAAAGATGTACGCTGCAGATATTTACCTGAAGAGTGACGAGTCCAAGACGGTGCTTGCCACCTGCGGTTGGAACCAGATCGACCAGACCATTGCTGACCTGGCGAACACCAACGGTAATGACGCTGCGGATTATACCTATGCATTCTCCACCAGCACTTCTTCTTTGCTGATTGAAGAGGCTGTTCGTATGTTTAAACTGTACATGGGCACTGTGACCGAGCGCGGCTATATCGGCGACAAGGTGGAGGCTGAGGTTTCTCACGCCAGCGGCAGCGCTTACAGCGCAATGACCACCACCTGGACCGACACCGGCAAGACCGATGCGGACGGCAATGCCATCAAGAATGCTGCAATCGCCACCACCGCGACTTCCGCGAAGTACGGTGCTGTTGAGGGCGGCAAGCTGGTTAACAAGGGCGAGAAGGTTTACACCGACGAGTCCTGGACCAACTATGTGAACGCACTGGCTGCTGCTGTAGATGTTGCGACCACCGGTAACGGCGACTACGCCCATAAGGACGCTGCCACCTATGTTCCGGCTGATAAGGACAACTACACTGCCAATCTGTCTGCTTGCTTCACCGCTTACAAGAACCTGATTGATGCAGAGAACTCTCTTGAAGAGGGCACAACTGCTCCTTCTGAGGGCTACGCTGTAACCGGTAAGGTACTTGCTCTGGCGAATGATAAGGGCGAACTTGCTACTGATGAGTTCACTGTAAGAGGCTGTGATGTGATCATTAACGGCGAGACTGTGGCTACCACCGGTCAGGATGGTACCTTTACCATCCCGGCTCTGGCTAACGGCTCTTACACCGCTACCCTGAGCTATGCTTATGGTTACGATCGCAAATGTCACCATTACGGTGAAGGACGGTAATGTGGATCTGGGCAACCTGGGTATGCTCGTCTGCAACTATAGCAAGGACGACTATATCGATGCTGCCGATTACGCAACTTATCTTGCATCTTCTGGCGCATCTCAGGGCGAAGACTCTTACAACGCTGCTTGCGACTATAACCACGACGGTTATGTGAATGCATCTGACTATGCAATTTTTCTTGCATTCTCCGGTGCTGAGTTGAGCAACGCAATCTACGGCTAATTTTAACTTAAAGTACCCGGGCGGTGCTCCGGCACCGCTTGGGTCACACTGATTTTGATTATGAAATTAAACAAACTCAAGAGAACACTTGCTGCTTTCTTATCGTTTGTATTGATTTTGACCTTAACCTCTATAACCCCGCTGGCTGCCCAGGGTACCTTGGGCACCGAGAAGCCGCACCTCTCCTGTACCTTTACGGACAGCGAGGGCAAGGCTGCAGACGCAATGCACTGTCTGCCGGGGATTACACCGTATCCTTTACGCTTTCCGGCATGCAGTCCTTTGCCGTGATGCAGTACACCATGTCTTATGACGCGGCTGTGCTGACGGTCAACGGTCACAGTGATCTGCTGTCGGACAGCAAGCCGGATCAACTGCGGGGCCTTGGCGCCGCCGGCGTGTTGGTGCAGAATGGGACCATCAACTTTGGTTTTATCACCAGAGTGGATCACACCGCCACCACCACCGCCATTGACGCGGACGGCCAGCTTTTGTTGAAGTTGCAGGTTACTGTAACCGCACAGGAGCCTGTGGACTTTGCGAAGGTTGTAACCTTGGATACGGACCCGAACCAAACCTTTATTGAGGCAGATTATGCGGATTACGCCGATTATGGCACAGCTGACCAGGACTGTTATGCACTGGTCACCGCCTTTGACGGCTATACCGCAACGCTGTATCCCATGACAGCGGATCTGTCACCGGCCACCGGCCATGCCGTTACCGGCAGGGTGCTGGCGCTGGCCAATACCAATGGGGATTTGGCGGGAGATACTTTTACAGTTCGCAACTGTGATGTAGTGATTGCGGATGAAGTGGTTGCAACCACCGGAACGGACGGTTGCTTTACCATTCCCTCACTCCCGGCAGGGGAGTACACCGCTACATTGCGCTATGCTTATGGCTATGATCGCACGGTTACCTTTACGGTAGCAGACAGCGATTTGAACTTAGGCGATTTGGGCATGATTGTATGTAACTTTGATAAGGATACATACATTAACAGTGCGGATTACGCAGTGTATTATGCGTCATCAGGTAGCCAATCTGGAGGATCAGATTATAATGAAATCTGTGATTTTAACCATGATGGCTATGTAAATGCCACTGATTTCGCTGTGTATAACGCATTTAGTGGTTGCGATCTTTCATCACTTAGTTACGATAACAATTAAAATGGGAGGAAAAGTTTTTATGCGTAAAAGCGCAAAGAAGCTACTTTCCGGTGTAATGGCTGGTTTGATGGTCGTCTCCATGGCTCCCATCTCCGCCTTGGCAGCAAATTACGAACCCGGTCAATATGTGGATGCAGCGGACTATGTTTCTGCAGCTGATATTGCTCCGGAGATTGATATCGTATGGACTGCTTACAACGGGAATAACAAGAACTTCATCACCAATGGTGATGAGGAATGGCAGAACTCTGCTGACAACGATACTGTTGCAGACCTTTCCAAGGTTGACCTGACCGGTAAGACTGCTAACAAAACCGATTTTCCGGCATCTGCTATTAACAGCGGCAAATATTATGTAACCGCATCTTTCATTTTGAAGAACACCGGTGGTCAGTTCGGTAACTGCCAGCTGTCTTTCAAATGGGCTGACTCTCTGACCATGGGTAAGAGAACCGCCAAAGGCTTTACCAAAGGTGACGGTAGTGTGCTCCCCACTGATAAAGAAGTTAGTGATGCAGATGGTAACCCCTATATAATTGATGCTGCTAGTAAGTATCGTGATACTTCTTACTATCTGAGTATTGCACATCCGAAACTGCCTACCAAAGGCTCTGTTGTTTATGTTGGTGATACCTACACCTTTGAACAGAGTGGTCCTTTGGGCGGCGATGATGAGCTGGGCGTTAAGCTGGATGGCCTGTATTTGGGTACTTTTGGCTTCCAGGTTGCTGAAGGCACTGTGATTTCTGCGACCTGCTGACCTTCAATCAGGATCCCAACTTGTCCACCTACTACATGGGTTCCAACGACACCAACCGCCTGTGGTCTTTCACCGGCAAGGTTGATAAGGCTGGAACCATTGATGCCGCTGGTACCCTGAAGATCGCTGGCAACAGCGCTCCGGAGACCAAGTCTTACACCGTTAAGTATGTGACCGAGGATGGCAAGGACCTGGGCAACGAGACTGTAGAAGAGGGCAAGAGCCCCGCTTCTGTACCGACTCTGCCCACGAAGGCTCCCGATGCTGCCGGCCACTACAGCTATGCTTGGGATACCGATCCCACCACAGCGACCATCTCCGCAGACACCACCTTCACTGCTAAGCTGACCACCACGCCGCATAATCCGCAGACTCTGGAAAGCAACATTGTGGATGCCACCTGCGAGAAGGACGGTTCCAAGACCGTGACCACCAGCTGCTCTGATTGCGGCTATGTGATCAGCAAGAATAACGTGGTTATCCCCGCTACCGGTCATGCTTGGGGCCAGTGGAAGCATGACGCTGCAACTGCTGAGGCTGATGCCACCCATACCCGCGTTTGCGGCAAGGACGCTTCTCACACGGAGACCAAGGCCTGTGACTTTACTTCTCAGGTAACGCAGAACCAGACTGCTGATCTGCCTGAGATCACCACTTACACCTGTAAGGACTGCGGCTACTCCTACACCAAGGAGACCAAGCCCGCTCTGGGTCATACCCACAAGTACGGTACCCCCGTTGCTGATTACACCAGCGGTGAGGCCTTCGTTGAGGGTAAGGATTACACCCACACTGCTACCTGCACCGGCGAGGGTACCTGCAGCCAGCCTACTAAGACTGACAAGTGCACCTTCAACAATGGTGTGGAGACCAAGGCTGCTACCTGCACCGAGCCCGGCGTGAAGACCTTCACCTGCACCAAGTGCGGCGGCACCTACACTGTAGCTATCCCGGCTACCGATCATAACTGGGGTGACTGGAAGCATGTTGAGGGCACCGAGGGTGCTGATGCACAGCACAGCCGTGTATGCGCCAATGACGCTTCTCACAAGGAGACCAAGGCCTGCGACTTCACCGCTAAGGTGACCCAGGAGGCCACTTTGGATCAGGCCGAGATCACCACTTACACCTGTAAGGACTGTGGCTACTCCTACACCAAGGAGACTGCTCCGGCTCTGGCTGGTGTGACCGTAACTGTAAATGCTGTGGAGAACGGCTCTGTAACCCTGGCTGGTCAGGATGTGACCGCCGGCGGTTCCAAGAAGTTCGCTGAGAACGGCACTTACACCCTGGTTGCTACTCCCAATGCGGACTGCACCTTCGTAGGCTGGCAGACCGGTAACAAGATCGTTTCCACCGATGCTAGCTACACCACCGTGGCTATCGCTGACATCACCTACACGCCTGTGTTTGCTGAGTCCGCTAAGCCCGTTCAGTTCACCTTTGTTGATATGTTCAACAACGTGATCTCTTCTCAGTCTGTTGCTTCCGGCGCAGATGTGAAGATCCCGCAGCGCCCACCTACACCGGCTACACCTTCACCGGTTGGTCCGTAGATGAGGCTGCCATTAAGGCCGCTACCTCCTCCATGACTGTTTATGCACAGTATGAGAAGGACGCTGCCGCTACCTACACTGTAACCACTGACGCTGATGCTACCGTTGCTTACGGCAGCAACTCCGCACAGGGCACTCTGGCTGACATTCCTTACGGCACGCAGGTAACCGTGTCTAAGGACGGCGCTACCGCTTGGGCTATCGACGGCAAGATCGTTGCTTACGGCGACAGCTACACCTTCTATGTTGCTTCTGATGTAACTGTGAAGGCTGCTTCCGCTACCACCCAGGCTCCCGTTGTGGCTGCTGTTTCTGCCAACCAGGTTGCCGGTTCTACAAGGTTGAGTTCGTTGCTACCCGCGCTATGGTGGATGGCTGCACTTACCTGAAGTCCGGTTTTGTGTATGGTAAGAACCTGACTGACGCTGACTTGACTCTGGCCAACGTTGGCAAGAAGGGTTCCGCTGATAACTCCGGCGTTGTGAAGGCTGCTTATGCCAACAGCACCGAGGGCAGCACTCAGTTCATCCTGAGCTATGGTCTCTCCGCTCAGAACGGCACTGCCTCCGCTAAGGCATTCTTGACCTACAAGGATCAGAATGGCAAAGTGCAGACCGTGTACTCTGATGTGATGAGCCACACTTACGCTTAATCGCGTAAACACCTATTTATCGCTCCTGCCGGCGGGCAACTGCCGGCAGCGATATAAGGCATTTAGGAATAGGAGGAATGTCTTCATGAAAGAAGCTTATTCTAAGCCTGTTGTCGACGTCAAGGAATTTCAGCAGATCGATGTGATGACCGCAAGCGGTCCTGAAATTATTGGTGGCGAAGACGACTAATTGCAATTAGTAAAATAAATTGCTCGAGCGAAAAAGAGCCGAGGGAGCAATCCCTCGGCTCGATTTTTTTTT
>ENA-OPYV01000188-OPYV01000188.1-human-gut-metagenome-genome-assembly--contig:-NODE-188-length-19695-cov-2.462694_pt1 | contig 19695 bp, 25 predicted proteins | sample MGYA00242474_ERZ504485 | MGnify/ENA primary metagenome ERZ504485 (study PRJEB26092, sample SAMD00036263) | human gut metagenome | host: Homo sapiens | study: EMG produced TPA metagenomics assembly of...
CAACAGCTTATAAATGCGCATACCCATACCCGCGGGGATATGGTCCAGTACATAGCCGTTTTGGATCGAATCAATGGTCATTCCAGTGCACCTCCCCACGTCAGCAGCGTCATAATCAGCGCCATACGAATATATTTGCCGTTCTTGGCCTGTTCAAAATACTTGGCTCGCGGATCGTCGTCCACATCCACGGTGATCTCATGGACCCGAGGCAGCGGGTGCATAATGGTCAGATCGCTTTTTGCACTTTCCAGCTTCTCCGGGTCCAGTACAAAGGCGTCCTTATGACGCAGGTACTCGTCTTCCGAAAAGAATCGCTCTCTCTGAATACGGGTCATATAAAGCACATCCAGCCGGGGCATCACATCTTCCATGTGCTCCACCTCTGTGTACTTCATACCGGAGGCGTCCAGAACATCCGTTTTGATATAATCCGGCACTGCCAACTCCTTGGGGGAAATCAGCACAAACTCCACATCCGTATAGCGGCACATAGCCTTAATGAGGGAATGCACCGTGCGGCCAAATTTCAAATCCCCGCAAAGGCCGATGGTCAGGTGGTTCAAACGACCCTTTTCCCGATAAATGGTGAGCAGGTCCGTTAAGGTCTGCGTGGGGTGGCTGTGGCCGCCGTCACCGGCGTTAATGATGGGCACATCGCTCTTAAAGCTGGCAACCCGGGGCGCACCCTCCAGCGGGTGACGCATAGCGATAATATCCGCATAGCAGGACACGATCTTCACCGTGTCCCCTACCGTCTCGCCCTTGGAGGCAGAGGAAGAATTGGCCTCTGCAAAGCCCAGCACATTGCCGCCCAGCTCCATCATCGCCGCTTCAAAAGACAGGCGGGTGCGAGTTGACGGCTCAAAAAACAGGGTTGCCAATTTTTTGCCGTCGCACACATGAGCGTATTTCTTAGGGTCGGCGATAATGTCCGTAGCCAAGTGGATCAAATCGTCAATCTCTTCTACCGTAAAGTCCGTTGTATCTAAACAATGGCGCATAATGACCACTCCTTCTGCTTACAGTTCCATCCAAGCCGGATCCTGAGGGTTCTTTTGGAACGCAGTCAGCTTGGCAATATCCTTGTCTGCGATATAACCCTCGGCGGCAGCCACCTTGGACAGGGTGTCAAAGTCAGACAGGCTGTAATTCACCACATCGGCAGCAGCCAGGCGCTCCACGCCCTTTTGCAGACCGTAGGTGAAGATGGAGGCAATACCCAGCACCTGAGCACCGGCCTGGCGCAGCACATCTACCACTTCCAGCACAGAGCCGCCGGTGGAGATCAGATCTTCAATCACCACGACCTTCGTGCCCGGCTCCATTTTGCCCTCAATTTGGTTTTGGCGGCCGTGGTCCTTATGACCGGAGCGCACATAACCCATAGGCAAGTCCAAAATGGTAGCGGTAATGGCTGCGTGGGCAATGCCCGCCGTGGAGGTGCCCATCAGCATCTCCGCTTCCGGGAACTTCTCTTTTACAATCTCAGCCAGTCCGGCCTCCACATCTTTCCGTACCACAGGCGCGGACAGGGTCAGCCGGTTGTCGCAGTAAATGGGGCTGTGGATACCGGAAGCCCAGGTAAAGGGATCGTCCGGCTTTAAGAAAACAGCACGAATGGACAGCAAATCTTTTGCAATCTGTTCCTTAGTAATGGTCATAATAACACTCCTTAATCTATAAATTCACGGCAGCAGCGTCTGTACGCAGCCACCGGGTCATCGGCAGCGGTAATGGGGCGACCCACCACAATGTAGTCGGAACCGATCTCCTTTGCTTGGCAGGGGTGGTCACCCGCACCTGGTCGCCCAGGTCGCCGTCTGCAAAGCGTACGCCGGGGGTCACGGTCATAAAGGCCTTGCCGCAGGCGTCCTTCACCATGCCTGCCTCCAGCGGCGAGCACACCACGCCGTCCAGACCGGCGGTCTTGGCATTCTTGGCGTACTGCACAATGGTGTCGTTGATATTCGCGTTGATGAGCAGTTCTTTTTGCATGCGCTCCTCACTGGTAGAGGTCAGCTGGGTCACGGCGATCAGCAGCGGGCGCGTGCCGTCCGGCCGGGTCAGGCCCTCCAGTGCGGCCTCCATCATCTCTACCGTACCGGCAGCGTGCACATTGGTCATATCCACATCCAGTCGGCTCAGCACCGCCATGGACTTCTTTACCGTATTGGGAATATCGTGCAACTTTAGATCCAAAAAGATCTTGTGTCCACGCTTTTTCAGCTCCCGTACAATGGACGGACCCTCTGCGTAATACAGCTCCATACCGATCTTCACAAAAGGCTTTTCCTCTGTGAATTTGTCCAGGAACGCAAAGGTTGCCTCTGCGCTTGCAAAATCGCAAGCCACGATCACATCTTTACCCATTTTTACCACTCCTATCACATCACTTAATTTATCAATCCCCAGGTCTGCGCACACAGTCGGCAGATCCTCAATGATTTTTTTGCAAGCGTAGGGGTCTACCAAATTGGCAGCGCCTACCTGTACAGCCGTGGCACCGGCCATCATCATCTCCACCACATCCCGGGCACTGGTAACGCCGCCGCAGCCATCACGGGAATGTTGCAGGCACTGGCCACCTGGTACACCATACGCACCGCCACCGGAAACACCGCCGGGCCGCTAAAACCGCCCATGGTGTTGGCAATCACCGGTCGACGCCGGTTAAGATCAATGCGCATACCCAGCAGGGTGTTGATCAAACAAATACCATCCGCACCGGCCTCTTCGCAAGCCTTGGCAATGGCTACAATATCCGTTACATTGGGCGACAGCTTAATGAACACCGGCTTGGTGGTCACTGCCTTTACCGCCCGAGTCACTTCTGCGGCACAGGCCGGATCCGTGCCAAAGCTCATACCGCCGCCGTGCACATTGGGGCAAGATACATTCACTTCCAAAATCCCAACCTGCTCCTCTTTGTCCAGCAGCTGGCAGGTATAGGCATAGTCCTCCACGGAGAATCCGCTCACGTTGGCGATCACCGGCTTGTGAAAGATTTTTTTCAGCTCCGGCAGCTCGTGCTGGATCACATGGTGCACCCCGGGATTTTGCAGACCAACGGCATTGATCATGCCGGCGGTGCATTCTGCAATGCGGGGGGTTGGATTGCCAAAACGAGCATCCCTGGTGGTGCCCTTAAAGGAGAAAGAGCCTAACATGTTAATATCATAAAATTCGCTGAATTCCTTGCCGAAGCCGAAGGTGCCGGAGGCAGGAACCACAGGGTTGTCCAACTCCAGCCCGCACAAATTCACACGCAGGTCTACCATATGATCTCCTCCTTTACCAGCACCGGTCCATCCTTGCAAATGCGCTTGTTGCCGTACTTGGTCTTGCAGGAGCAGCCCATACAAGCGCCAAAGCCGCAGCCCATGCGCTCCTCAAAGGAGAACTGACCGGAGGTGGCAGAGCGGTCATATACCGCCATCAGCATCGGCAGCGGACCGCAGGTATAAAAGTAGTCGTACTCTGCCGGGAAGGCATCCGTCACAAAGCCCTTGGTGCCTACACTGCCGTCCACGGTGGTGATCCGCACTTCCGCACCCAGCGCGGCGAATTCCTCGGCGTAGAACACTTCATCCGCCGTGTTAAAGCCTAAGATCACCGTCACCTGCTGCCCGGCAGCCCGCAAGCACTTGCACAGATTGTAAAGGGGCGGCACGCCCACACCACCGCCGATGAGCAGCGCGTGGTGCACAGGCTCGATTGTGTAGCCGTTGCCCAAGCCGGTAAGCACATCCAGTGTCTCCCCCCGGCTGCATCTTTGCCATTTGGGCCGTCCCCTGCCCCACAACTTTATAGATGATAGTCACCGTCCGGCTGTCATAGTCGCAGACGGAGATGGGGCGGCGCAGGAACTTGCCCTCCAGGGCAATGTTCACAAACTGGCCCGGCGCCGTAATGTACCGGGTGTCCCCTTCCAGCACCATACGGTACACGCTGGCGGTCAGTGGTCGATTTTCTTCTATTGTAAAAATACCTTGTTTATACATACGCTTACTCCGCGTCAATGGTAGACACACCCAAGGTGATCTCCTCCAGCACATCCAGCAGCACCTTTACCGTGTCCAGCGAGGTGAACATGGTCACATTGTTTTCCACCGCAGCCCGGCGAATTTCAGAGCCGTCTGAGTGACTGTCGCCGTGGTTAATATCAATGGTGTTAATCACATAGGCAATGTGCCCCTGGCGCAGTGCCATCAAGATTTCGTCGCTGTCATCCTCAGTGAGCTTTTGCCGCACCCGGGTGCGAATGCCGTGGTCTTTCAGGTACTTGGCGGTGCCCTCAGTGGCTTCGATATTAAAGCCCAAGTCGTAGAACCGACGGATCAACGGCAGCGCAGTAGGCTTGTCCTGATCCGCAATGGTCACCAGCACCGTGCCGTAGTTGGACACATGCAGCCCGCTGGATTGTAACGCTTTATACAGAGCGCGGGTCAGGCTCTTGTCGTAGCCGATGGCCTCGCCGGTGGACTTCATCTCCGGGGATAGATAAGTGTCCATCCCTTTCAGCTTGCTAAAGGAGAACGCAGGCGCCTTCACATACCAGCGCTTTTTCTCCGTGGGATACACCTCCGTAATGCCCTGCTCTTTTAAGCTGTGGCCCAGGATCACCTGGGTGGCAATGTGCGCCATAGGCACGGAAGTGGCCTTGGACAGGAACGGCACCGTGCGGGAAGAACGGGGATTCACCTCGATCACATACACATCGTCGTTGCTGTCTGCAATAAACTGGATATTGTAAAGGCCCACGATGCCGATGGCCGTACCCAGTTTAACGGTATAATCAATAATCTTGTCCTTGACCGCCTGGCTGACGGAGAAGGTGGGGTAGATGCTGATAGAGTCGCCGGAATGTACGCCGGTGCGCTCCACATGCTCCATAATACCGGGAATGAACACATCTGTGCCGTCACAGATGGCGTCCACCTCCAGCTCTTTACCCATAATGTATTTATCCACCAGTACCGGTTGATCGGTGTTGATCTCCACAGCCGTTTGCAGGTAGTGGCGCAGGCTCTCCTCATTGGCAACGATCTGCATGGCACGACCACCCAATACAAAGGAGGGGCGCACCAGCACAGGATAACCGATGGAGGCGGCAACGCGCACGCCCTCTTCAATATCCGTAACTGCCAGACCCTTAGGCTGGGGAATGCCCAGCTTTTCCATTACCTTTTCAAAGCTGTCCCGGTTCTCTGCCCGGTCAATGGCAGCCACATCGGTGCCGATGATGGGCACACCCAGCGCATGCAGCGGAGGCGCAAGGTTAATGGCGGTCTGACCGCCAAGGGACACCACAATGCCCATGGGCTGCTCCAGTTCGATCACATTCATCACATCTTCCACCGTCAGCGGCTCAAAATACAGCTTGTCCGAGGTGGTGTAGTCGGTAGACACGGTCTCCGGGTTGTTATTAATGATAATCGCCTCGTACCCGGCGTCCCGAATGACCAAATAGCGTGAACGGTGGAGTAGTCAAATTCCACGCCTTGACCGATGCGGATGGGGCCGGAGCCAAGCACTACGATCTTCTTTTTATCTGATACAACGGACTCATTCTCCTCCTCATAGGTGGAGTAGAAGTACGGCACATAGGAGTCAAACTCAGAGGCACAGGTGTCGATCATCTTATACACCGGGAACAGCTTGATCGACATGCGCAGGTTAAAGACTTCCGCCTCCGTCATGCCCCACAGCTGGCCGATAAATTTGTCGGACACGCCCATTTTTTTGGCGTCCCGTAAGGTCTGTTCATCCCGGGGATTGGCTCGCAATACCGCCTCAAAGTCCACAATGTTCTTGAACTTTTCCAAAAACCACATATCAATCTTCGTGGCATTATAAATGCGATTCAAATCGCAGCGCAGCCGGATCAACTGGGCAATGGCGTACAGCCGATCATCGGTGCCGGTGTGGATATAGTCCAGCAGCTCCTCTTGACTGTACGTGTCAAATTTCTTCATATACAGGTGGCAAACGCCAATCTCCAGGGAGCGCACCGCCTTAAGCAGGCTCTCCTCCATGGTGCGACCTACGCTCATCACCTCGCCGGTGGCCTTCATCTGGGTGTTCAGCGTATTGTTGGCGTCGGCGAATTTGTCAAAGGGGAACCGGGCGATCTTGGTGACCACATAGTCCAGGGTAGGCTCAAAGGAAGCGGGGGTGTTGGCAATAGGGATCTCGTCCAGATGCATACCCACGGCAATCTTGGCGCTGACCCGGGCAATGGGATAGCCGCTGGCCTTGGAAGCCAAGGCAGAGGAACGGCTGACACGGGGGTTCACCTCAATAAGATAATACTGGAATGAGTGAGGGTCCAGCGCGAACTGCACATTGCACCCGCCCTCGATCTTCAGCTCCCGAATGATCTTCAGTGCAGAGTCACGGAGCATCTGGTACTCTTTGTTGGTGAGAGTTTGAGAAGGAGCCACCACCACAGAGTCGCCGGTATGGATACCCACCGGGTCAATATTCTCCATATTACATATAGTAATGGCGGTATCGTTGGCGTCCCGCATTACCTCATATTCTACTTCTTTATAGCCCTTAATGCTCTTTTCCACCAGCACCTGGTGCACCGGTGACAGGGCCAAGGCATTTTTCAGCATCACACGGCACTCTTCTTCATCATCCGCAAAGCCGCCGCCGGTGCCGCCAAGGGTAAAGGCCGGGCGCAGCACAACGGGATAACCGATCTCTGCGGCAGCACGCAGACCGTCCTCCAAGGTCTCTGCGATCTCTGAGGGCAGCACCGGCTCCCCCAGTCCCTGGCAAAGTTCCTTAAACAGCTCTCGGTCCTCAGCCCGCTCAATGGACTCAAAGCTGGTGCCGAGAATTTCTACATCGCACTCTTGCAGCACGCCCTTTTTCGCCAGCTGTACCGCCAAGTTCAGACCGGGTTTGGCCGCCCAGGGAAGGCAAGATAGCGTCCGGGCGCTCATGACGAATAATACGCGCCACATATTCCAAATTCAGTGGCTCCATATAGACTTTATCGGCAATATCCGTATCGGTCATAATGGTAGCAGGGTTGGAGTTGATGAGCACGACTTCATAGCCCTCCTCACGCAGGGCAAGGCAGGCCTGGGTGCCGGCATAGTCAAACTCCGCCGCCTGGCCAATGACGATGGGGCCGGAGCCGATCACCAATACTTTATGAATATCTGTACGCTTAGGCATGGTTCTGCGCCTCCTCCATCAAATCAATAAACCGGTCAAACAAATAGGCACTGTCCTGCGGACCGGGTGCGCTCTCCGGATGGTACTGCACGGAGAACAACCGGTTCTCCGGCGAGGCCACACCTTCAGCGGTGCGATCCAGCAGGTTCACATGGGTCAGCTCCAGCTCCGTGCCGGCCAGGGATGCCACATCCACCGCATAAGAATGGTTCTGCGAGGTGATCTCGATCTTGCCGTTCTCCAAATGCTTCACCGGGTGGTTACCGCCACGGTGGCCAAACTTCATCTTAAAGGTCTTCGCTCCCAGCGCCAGGCTGATCATCTGGTGCCCAAGACAAATGCCGAAGATGGGCAGCTTGCCCTTAAGCTGCTGCACCACTTCGATCACCGGGGTCACATCCTCCGGATTACCGGGACCGTTAGACAGGAACAGTCCGTCCGGGTGCATACGCAGAATCTCCTCTGCGGTGGTATCGTAAGGCACTACTGTCACATTGCAGCCTTTTTCGTTCAACTTGCGGATAATATTCAGCTTTATCCCGCAGTCGATGGCTACCACATCGTACTTATGGTTAGGGGTGCGGGAATACCAGCGCTTTTTGCAGCTGACCCGAGATACCATATCTGTGGGAATGGTGTAATTCTTCACCTGCCACAGGGCACTGTCATAGGGCATATCTGCCGGGAAGATGCCCACTTTTTGGCTGCCTTCGTCTCGAATGATGCGGGTGAGCATGCGGGTGTCAATCCCACTGATACCGGGAATTCCATATTCCTCCAGCACCTCAGACAGGGTCTTGGTATAGCGGAAATTGGAGGGCTGATCGTTGTATTCCCGCACGATCAGGCCGCCCATGGTGGGAATCTTGGTCTCATAATCCTCATCGGTCATACCGTAGTTGCCGATGAGCGGGTAAGTCATCACAACCATTTGATCTGTATAACTGGGGTCGGAAACGATCTCCTGATACCCCACCATAGAGGTGTTAAACACGATCTCGTTAATGGCACTCTTATCTGCGCCAAAGCCGTAGCCGAAGAACTGCTTGCCGTTCTCCAGCACCAACTGCTTATCGTAAGGCTTCATATACTACTTCTCCTCTCCATACCGTCAATCTGTTTTTGCCCTGCACCTGCCAACCGGCAAAAGGCGTTGCCCTGCCCATGGTCACAAACTTGTCCGGGTCTACCGTCCAGCTGCAGTCCGTGTCCAGCAGGCACAGATCCGCCGGTGCGCCGGGAACAATCTCGCCAACCGGCAGGTCAAATATTTCTCTTGGCCGCAAGGTCATCATTGAATCAGCTTTCAAAGGTCATCACGCCGGTGCGCACCAGCTTGGTGTACAGCACCGGGAATGCCGTTTCCAGACCCACAATACCCATGGCGGAACCGGACAGACCCTTCTCTTTTTCCGCAGCACTATGGGGCGCATGGTCGGTGGCGATCACATCCACCGTGCCGTCTGCTACGCCCTCTAACAGGGCTTCCCTATCGCTGCGGCTGCGCAAGGGCGGGTTCATCTTAAACCGACCGTCCTCCTGTAAGTCCTCATCACACAGAACAAGGTAGTGGGGGCCGGTCTCGCAGGTGACTGGCACGCCGCTTTTTTTCGCTTCTCGAATCACTTCCACGCTCTCCTTGGTGGAAATGTGGCACACATGGTAACGACAACCGGTATCCGACGCCAGGCGGCAGTCCCGCTCGATCATCTTCCACTCAGAGGCGGAAGAAATGCCCCCGGTGACCGTGGGCCTTGCAGTAAGCGCCGTCGTGAATGTAGCCGCCATTCAGCAGATCGTTGACCTCGCAGTGGGCGGAGATCACCTTGTTCAGCGCCTTGCATCGCGCCATCGCTTCTCGCATTAAGCCCTCGTCCTGCACACCGCAACCATCGTCGGAAAAGCCCACCACCTTTGGTGACAGCGCTTCAAAATCCACCAATTCGCCACTACCTTTACGCCCCTTGGTAATAGAGGCAAAGGGCAAAACCTGGATTTTGGCGTCCCGGTCAATGATCGCCTGTTCCTCTGCCAAATGAGCCGGGGTGTCCGGCGCGGGGTCAGATTGGGCATTGCGCAAACGGTCGTATAGCCCGCCGCAGCTGCCGCCCCGGACCCGGTGGCAATGGTCTCCTTATAAGAAAAACCGGGCTCACGGAGATGCACATGCACATCAACGAAACCCGGTATAAGGAAATACTGACCCCTTGCGTCAAAAAGGGCATTGACCCCATCAGAGGAAATGGAGGTGCCGAGGGACTTTATTTTGCCTCCCTGTAAGAGGACATCTGCCGTATGAAACCCGCCGCCGTTCCAGCAGCGCGCGTCTGAATAAGCAATGTCATATTCTGTACTCTCCATCAAAATTGCTGTTCGTTCTAAACAGATATTATACTGGACACAAGACCTAAAGTCAAGACATAATTTGATTACAAAACGATGAATTCCGCCGCCGCAAAAGCACCGGATAAGCCCCCTCCGGGGAGAGGCTTATCGGCATTTATTTTGCAGACGATTGCGCCTGTTCCTCTTTCATTTCTTCCAGCAATTTTTCATGCACCGCGTCCTGCTTTTTGCGCACAACAGAGGCAGGAATAAAGCAGAACACCATAACCGCGGCGGCACCCAAGAACAGCTCCATGGGATACACAATATCCGCGCTGTCTGTAACGCCTTTTATTATACTGATTGATAATAAAACTGGGCAATCAGCGGTCCGATAATCATGGGCACCAGCACATACAGCACCATACGGCAGCCCTGGAACAGACCCTCCCGGCCCTTTGGAATGCAGTCCCGATAGGAAGCGGTAAACAACCCTGCCATCACCAGGGTTACACCAATTACCAAAATACCGCCGACAATTAAAATCGCCAGTTCCGCCTTTAGGTTTTTGCCTACGAAAAACTTAGCACTCCAAATAACTACGCAGCCGATGATCCCGGCAATAATGGTGGGATAGAAAAAGTGCTTTTTGCCCACTTTATCCATAGCGGTACTCACCAAAACGGAGCCTACGGCCGCCGCCAGGCCAATAATGGCCACCGGGACAATATAATCCTTGATTTGCAGCGTGCCCTCAATAATGTTAAACAGATAGTTCACATAGATCTGGTATGCAATAGCCGCCACCATATTGCCGGACAGACAAACATACAGCAGCTTGTTTTCTTTGATCACTTTCGGGTTTAAGCTATACACAAAGTCGCCCAGAAAGTTACCGTCCGTCTTTTTTTTTTGCAGACCCGGCTTGTCTTTCATCAAGAACACGCCGATCAGGCCGCCGACAGTGGGAATAATACCCAGGAGCATAAAGAACTTTTTCCAGTCGTCAGTAGTGGCAGCGGCATTGGTCAGCCCGTCAAAGCCTACAAACACAACGGCAATGGCCAGCAGCGGCAGCACTGCCAAAATGGTATCTACCTTGCTGCGATTGGCGGTATTCGTCATATCTGTGATCCAGGTGTTAAAGGACGCATCGTTACTGATGGAACCGATCACAGACATCACGCAGTCCATGACAACCACCAAAATCACCATGGCCTTAACTTTATCCGGCGCCGGCTGCATAGGGATCAGGGCAAAAGCCATAATGGTAAAGCCCCAGATCACATACCCCCAGGTGATAAACACCTTGCGCTTGCCGGTACGGTCGCAGATGGCGCCGCCCAGCAGCGTAGACAGTGTAGCAAACAGTGCGGAGAACGCCACCATCAGCGTAGTGGCATAGCGCGCGGGTAATCTCATTTTGCATAAACGGCTGAAATACATATTCTCTACCACCCAGGCAATTTGGCCGATCAGGCCAAACAGCAGAATGGAGGTCCAGGTGCGCCCTGACAAAGCGCCCGGATTCTTTGCTTTCATAGTCATTCCCCCTAAAACAGAATAGAGTTGCCCTATCCTTTGGCTTATTTTACCACATTCTATTGAAATTGTGAAGAGAATATAGTAAAATAGAACAAAATTTATTTTACAATTTCCAATGATTTGCCCATTACACAACCCGTCATAGCAATTAAGGAGGACCCACGATGATTGACCGCAAAACTTACCTGATCCTGCCCGGTGACTACAAGACCTTAAAGAGCGATTTTTGGGAACCTTGGAGGCAAGCGGAAAAGATGTACTGGTGCTCACCGACTGCGTCACATTAAAAGTGGGCAAGACTCGCTTTATCATTTCTCCCCTGTTTGCGCACATTGACCCGAAGCGTATCGTCTCAAAGGCGTTTACCAAGGTGGAGTTCACAGCGTTAATGACCGAGTACCACGAGGGCTGTACCCCGGAGGATATTGAATCGCTGCGTTTTGTGCCCCACATTGTGGAGTTCATTGAGGAGGACGGCAGAGAGATTCTTTCCAGTTCTTACTCCCAATATCAGTTCTTTAAGCAGTACCCGGTTACGGACACCGCCTATGCCTGCACCGGCTTTCGGGTGACTCGCGTTTGAGCCTATAAATCTTATATAAAAAAAGGGACGGTTTGTGTACCGTCCCTTTTTTCACAGAAAGTGACTGCTTCTTTTGACAAGATATGCTATCCTAAGTAATCGAATGGATTTATCTCATAGGAGCAACAAGCAATGAAGCGAATTCCTCAACAGCATGATATGAAACGGCAGGAAATGATGGAAAAATGCTTTGCCTGCTATGCGGAAAACGGATTAACCGGAACCGGCACCCAGGCGCTGGCAGAAGCCTGCGGCTGCACCAAAGCCAACCTGTATGTTTATTTTAAGAATTTGGACGAGCTGATTATCGACTCCACCGCCTACTGTATGTCCAAGGTGGAGGACGACTTTTTGACCATGGCGCCCACAGACCCAAAAGATGTGATGCGATTCTTGAGGAAGTTCCCTACTGGACCGCCAAAAAAACACGGCAAAAAATACCGCCTGATGTACCAGGTTACACCTTGCCCAAGTACATTGAACACGGCAAGAAGTTCTTTCAGGGGGTCAACGAGCGTTACACCCAGTACGCAAAAGAGCTGGAGCCGAAAATCGGCATTCCCTATACGGTCATCACGCCGCTGATCTTTATTTTTGTGCGCGCCTGTGTGCACTATGCTATGTTTGAGGACGAGTATTATCTGAAAAGTCAGATAGAAGTGCTCAAGCAAAGTGTACTGCTATTTCTTGAAAAGTATAATAACCAGTATCTGAAACCCAAAGACGAATCGAATTAAGAATATACAAAAGCCGCCGACACTTGTCAGCGGCTTTTGCCTATTTATTTGCCGGCTTTTCCGGCTTTTCTTTCTTCTGCTTTGGTTCTTTTTTCGCTTTTTCTTTCGGTTTTTGTCTCTTTTCTCTCTTCCTTTTCTTTTTTCACTTTATCGGCCGTTTCTTTCTTCTCTCGCGAGGTGCGGCGCAGACCGGATTTTGTGCGGCTTGCCTCCTCCGGGGCAATCACCGCGTCCAGACGCTTAATGTAACTCTCAATCTTCTCTTTATAGAGCAGGCGGGACAAATCGCTCACAGCCAACTTCAATGTGTGCTCCAGCAGGTGACGCTGATCCTCGGTAATGTCGGTCACGGAGTACAGGGTGCGCAGCATATCCCCGGCGTCAAAGCTCCGCAGCGCCTCATAATCGGTAATGCCGGCGCTTTCGAAAAAGGCAAACAGGGTCTCAAACACCGTCTCCATATTTTCCGGCCCCACATCGTCCATCACCATCTTGATGTACTTTTCAATAAACAGCGACGCCTCGTCCCGACTGGGCACATAGCAAAAACGGTCGTCCTCCACCACCCAGGAGGCAGCCTGGTGCTGCTTTAAGCCCTCATTCTCGCTTTGTACAATCTTGGTATCTGCATTGTGCTCCAACAGACAGCCGATCACCGACCGCTCCGGCACATAAGAGAACAGACGGTCCCGCATTTCCAGATAGTCATAGCGGTGCACCATGGGCTCCGGGAACCCGGGCGCATCATATTCATACACGCCGCGAATGCGCTTTTTCAGTGAATTGGAGCAGGACACGGCGGCAAAAACAGCCAAATTGCCGCCTTTGGAGTGACCGCACACCCGCACATCGCCATCGGTCAGAGACGCCGTCTCCTGAAAATAGTACAGCGCCTCAATCTGGGCCGGCACCGGGAACATATAGCTGAGCATAGCCGATTCTTTCACCCCGGTAATGCTGGTATCCGTACCTCGGAACGCCACCAACAGGCTGCCGTCGTTCAGGTGAAAGCCAACGGCGGAAAACTGCTTGTCGATCTTGATGTTTACATTATTCACATAAGCGGACAGCCGGGTGTTTCCGTAGCGGCGCGTGTCTGCGCACAGCTGCAAAAGATAAATCGCCTTTTGCACAATGCCGATCTCATTGTTGATCTCCTCTGCCGGGTGCAGAGCAAAATACTGCCGCGCCGCGTCGTCCAGCAGGGTCTGGAACTGGGCATCTGCGCCCCCAACGATCCCCGCATAGTCCACATACGCCAGCTGAGAAAAGATCAGCCCGTCCACCTCATTAAAGGGCATTTCGTTAAAATCCCCGGTCGCCATACCGGGCAATATAGGCTTCATAATGGGCCATAAAATCACCGCCAAAAGGATTTTTCTCATTTTAACATACGCAGCAGCGGCGGTCAAGCACACGCCTGACCGCCGCAACGATTTTACCAATCTACATATACAGACTTCACATCGGAGTACGCGCCGTAGACGGTTTTGCCCTTGCTGTTCTTTTTAACTGCACGGACTTTTACATAATAGGTCTTGCCTTTGGTGACCTTTTTCTTAAAGGAAGTTCCGGAGGCAGTGCCCAACTTCTTGTAGCTGCCGTCTTTCTTGGCAGCGTAATACACCTGGTAGCTTTTCGCTTCCCGCACGGCGTTCCACTTAACGCTCAGCGTGCCGTTCTTGTCGCTGACTTTCACGCCCAGCACCTTGCCGAACTTGGTCTTTGCCTTGCACTCTTTACTGGCCTTGCCGCTAAAATCTGCGTCGCAAATGCGGTTCACGCCAAATTACACGGAAGCGGTAATTGGTAGACCCGGCCATGTTCTTAAAAAGTATAGCTGGTGGCGGTAACGGTGGCATAAGTCTTCCACTTCTTTTTGGCTGACCACATACCGCTGCACCTTGTACCGATTAGCATACTTGGCCTTGTTCCAGGTAAGTTTTACCGTGCTGCCCGGTGGTGCCGGCTTTTACGCCGCTCACCTGCGCCGGGGTTTTGATGACTTTATAGTCGATCGTGTACGGCGCTTTTTTGCCTTTATTATATTTCTTGCACTGCTTTTCCATTCTTGAGCCGGGCAAACAATAAATTTTATAGTTCAACCGACTGATGTAACCATTTCCATCCTCAGGGAAATAAGTATTTTTACCCTTGATAACGACTTTGGCATAGCTGTCACTGTCCAAGAACTCACTATGCAAAAATCCAACAGACGCAGGTATTACAATACTTTTCAAGCTATCATTAACCAGCGAACAATCCCCTATCGTCTTCAATGTGCTGGGCAGCACAACCTTTTCTAAGGAGTCAAAAGAAGAAACTAAAGGCGCTGTGTCCAATATCCGTAATGCCCTCGCCGATCACCAGTTTCTTCACATGACGGGTAATATCCACATACCAACTGGGATAAGTGCGGCGTATAATAAGCTCCTGCAAACGCGGATCATTTGGATCCGTAATCACTTCGGCAATATCGCCATTAGGATTACGAATGGTTATGGAGGCGTCCGATATATAATCTTTTTCAGCTACATAGCTATCGTATTCTCTCCCGCTAAAGCCCATGTAATACGCCGGAATTTTGCCTTTACCTTTTATATACAGTGTCTGTGTGTCAGCGTCATAAAGTGATGTTAAATTGTCCGCTTTCACCTTAGCCGCCTGGGCAGTTATACTGCCAAAGCACAAGCAACTAAGCAACATTACCAAACTTAAAAATACAGATAATGACTTCTTCATACTGATCCCTCCAAAAGTTATGACCACTGTGCCTGGAAAACCACATGTTCGCCGATTTGCACAGTCTCTTTTACCGTTGATCCTTTAAATAAATACAGCTTATACTTACTGGTGTCTACATCGCTTTTCTTAAACCAGGCGGTTTGTGATGTGTCTGTTTTGCTCTGATAACGCCATTTGTCCAATTCGATTCGGTGCTGACGATAACCTTTAGGCGTTCTCCTTTCCTGTGTTTCATTTGCTTTGTATTTTTGCACTGTATTGGAACTACCATACACAGCAAATGTGGGCGTCTTAACATAACCCGGATACACATGGGCACCGTTGGCATCATAATAGATGATAAATTCATTCCACTGAGCAAAAAACACCAAATGCTGTCCGGCATAAATGGTACGGGCAATGGTCGTGCCGTTGGAATACACCCGCTTCACATAACCGGCAGGTGCTTCGCCCTCCTTATACCAGGCTGTGTCTGTGCTGTTCGGCACCTTATATAGCCACATACCGGTGTCTGAATTATAAATCTGCCACCCCTTGAAAGTACGGCCGGACTTGGTAAAGGTACTCTTAGGCATTTGGGTCTCGGTGCCATACTTTACCTGCCGCATAGCCATCGTACCACTACCGCCGGTATTATGGTTGAAGAATACATAGAAATAGTCTGTTGCCGTCCAGTTGGCACAGAAGAACACCGTCTTGCCGGACTTAACTGTTTGGCTCACATTCTGCTTATCCTTGTAGATATTTTTCTTATACCCGGCAGGCTGCTGCCCCTCCTTACACCACTTGATATCTCCGGCGTCATTCTTATAACTCCATATATCCTCACCGGGATATATAGCGACCAACCGGCAAATTTATAACCCTTCTTTGTAAAGGTATTCTTACGAATGGGCGTTGATACACCATAAAGCACATGAGAAGTGACCTCCCCGCTACCGGCCTTATATTTGCTTACATTCGTGTCCGGGCAATATTGAATATGGAAGAAGAACGGAGACAAGTCATACAGATAAAAGTGGCGCGCATTTGATTGCGTATCTTTGGCGTAGAAGAAGTTCATGCCAGCATAGACCTTATTACCAACCATAAATATACTCTCAAACTCCATACTGTCAACATAGGCACCAACCTTTCGTCGATCAAACTTAAAGTTGACTTCCCGCACCAACTGACCGCTCCAATTATATACACCCATGTGATTCTGAACGGCGCTTTGATCATCCGTCTTATACGGTTTATAATACAAAGCGTATATGTAATTATTGTCGCAATATATACCTTGATGATCTCTGCGATCTCCGCCTGTACGCATATTGGTATCTTTACACTTAGCAATTAGATTAAAGTCGCGATCAAATATGCAAAAATAATTATATGTCGTACTTTTTGTATCATCTGAACTAACCACACAAACAACATACCGGTTCAAATATGGATTAAATGCAATACTGGAGGATCTGCAACTGATATAGTGCTTAGACAGTTTTAAGGTGGAGGTTTTGCCCCGGAAATAGTCCGCATTGACTTTGCAAATCGTTTGGTTATCTCCACCGCCGCAAGCCACCACAATTTCATCTGTCACACTATTGTAGGTCAAACAGTTTGCGTGGCCAAGAGTAGTAAGCTTGCTGTTGGCACGATCCGAACGGTAGCTATCCACAACTACCTTCCCACTGTCATCAAAATGGCAAGCAAGGATAAATCGTCCCAACTCTTTCTTTTGATCCAGCGCACCATCGTTGACTAAAATCATGTAAAACATATACTTGCCGTCAGAGCAACCACCCTGCATATACGGATTACAATATTTACTAGCGAGACTTCCAAACTCATTGTCCGCATAAGCTTTAATCGTACTACGCGGCACCAAACACTTAAAATTACCGGAATCCCCCTCCGCTTTGGCCGCCGCATCGGAAATACCGCCCAGCTTTAAGGTCAAGTCTGTAGGCTCGTCTTCCCAAATATCCAGCGGTGATATTTCGCTCTCATGAAGCAGCGCGTCTGTAGCCGACTGATCGGCATCCGCATAGGTAAACTGCGGGTCCATAATCGGTTCGCAAGTATCCACGCCGGATCCATTGGACGAAACATCCACATCTGCGCCATCCGGCGCGTACTCCATAATGGGCTCAACATCCTCTTCTGTCGCAGCATCGTCCGCAATGGCAGCACCGGCCTGCATAGGCAACACGGAAATCGTCATTAGCATGGCTAAAGCTGTCGCAATCGTCTTTTTAAACTTATTCATTTTTGCTCCTCTTCTCTTTGTTTATTCGTTTTTTATACTTTCACGGACTTTACATCGGAGTACGCACCGTAGACGGTTTTGCCCTTGCTGTTCTTTTTAACTGCACGGACTTTTACATAGTAGGTCTTGCCTTTGGTGACCTTTTTCTTAAAGGAGGTGCTTGAGGCGGTGCCCAGCTTCTTGTAGCTGCCGTCTTTCTTGGTAGCGTAATACACCTGGTAACTTTCGCTTCTCGCACAGCGTTCCACTTAGCGCTCAGCGTGCCGTTCTTGGCGCTGACTTTGCGCCCAGCACCTTGCCGAACTTGGTCTTGGCCTTGCACTCTTACTGGCTTGCCGCTAAAATCTGCGTCGCAAATGCGGTTCACGCCAATTACACGGAAGCGGTAATTGGTAGACCCGGCCATGTTCTTAAAAAGTATAGCTGGTGCCGGTAACGGTGGCATAAGTCTTCCACTTCTTTTGGCTGACCACATACCGCTGCACCTTGTACCGATTGGCGTACTTGGCCTTGTTCCAGGTAGCTTTACCGTGCTGCCGGTGGTGCCGGCTTTTACACCACTCACCTGCGCCGGCGTGATAACTTTATAGTCGACCTTTTTAATATTCGGGTCTTTACTGGCGTTGTTCTGTTTGCACTGCTTCTCAATGGTAGATCCGGGCAAGCAATAGATGCGTACAGCTGGATCCATCAATAAGCCATACTGACCAATGTTCACAAACTTGGTGGATTTACCCAAAATCACAACATTGCCCTTAACTACTCCTGAAAAAGCACACGAATCCAAATTCTTTACCGTCGCAGGCACCGTAATATTGTTTGTATCTCCGCCATCGCAGCAGAACACATCACCGCCAATGGAAGTAATGGTGGAAGAAAACACCACTTTCTCTAATTTTGGAAATGCATAGGAAAATGCGCCATCACCAATGGAGGTAATTCCCTCCTCAAAAACGATTTTCTTCACATACCGTGTCGTGTCGATATAAAAAGAGGGATAAATGCTACGAATAAGTATTTCATAGTCGATTTCAGACGAATCGACGATCGTGTAGCTACCGTCGCTGGTGCTTTCTTTTACAATACCATAATATTCGTCTCGTTCAGAAAATTTATCATTATAGTCATCATTTTTACACTCATCCCAACCTAAATAATATGCTGGTACAGCGCCCTTACCGCGAATATACAGCGTCTGCGTTTCCGGCTCATATAAATATGTAATTTTTTGTCTTCTTTTCCGCCGCCTGGGCAGATATGCCGCCTACGCAAAGACAGGTAAACAGCATTACAAAACTTAAAAATACAGATAATGTCTTTTTCATTTGTTCTTCTCTCCTTTTTGTCAGTTAATGAAACAGCAACACAAAATATGTGCAAATCACCTCCAACTTTATCATTTCTTCATTCTTTATTCTCAACTAAACAATAACACATTTACAATAAAAATCATTATACAATTTACATAAACATTTGCGGTACATTTTAGCAATAATTGCCAATTAAATACCCCCGGTACAACGCGTACCGGGGGTTACAAATTTATGGGATAAAATTGAATTTTAATAAATGCCCTGCGCCAGCATAGCGTCTGCAACCTTTTCAAACCGGCAATATTGGCACCGGCCACCAGGTTGTAGCCCAAGCCGTAGCGCGCTGCGGCTTCTACGGAATGCTTATGAATATTGATCATCGCCTGATGCAGTTTGGCGTCCACTTCCTCCGCCGTCCAAGACAGGCGCTGGGAATTTTGACTCATTTCCAGACCGGACACACACACGCCACCGGCATTGACAGCCTTAGACGGTGCAACAATCAACTCCTTTTGGTCCATTAAGTAATTGAGGGCGTCCGCAGTGGTGGGCATATTGGACACCTCTATGTAATACTTCGCGCCGTTGGCAACGATCTTCTTGGCGTCCTCCAAAGTCACCTCGTTCTGGGTAGCGCAAGGCAGAGCGATGTCCGCTTTCACTTCCCACGGGCGTTGCCTGCCACGAAAGTAGAGCCGGGGAATTCGTCGGCATACGGTGCTACGATATCGTTGCCCGATGACCGGAGTTCCAGCATATAATCTATCTTTTCGCCACTGATACCGTTCGGGTCGTAGATGTAACCGTCGGGACCGGAGATGGTAACCACCTTGGCACCCAATTCGGTAGCTTGGTAGCAGCACCCCAAGCTATCACTTCCAAACCGGAGATAGCCACGGTCTTGCCCTTGATGTCAATGCCTTTTGTCTGTAACATTTGGTTTACGAAATACAAGCCGCCGAATCCTGTTGCTTCGGGACGAATCAGCGAACCGCCAAA
>ENA-OPYV01000189-OPYV01000189.1-human-gut-metagenome-genome-assembly--contig:-NODE-189-length-19600-cov-2.397319_pt1 | contig 19600 bp, 28 predicted proteins | sample MGYA00242474_ERZ504485 | MGnify/ENA primary metagenome ERZ504485 (study PRJEB26092, sample SAMD00036263) | human gut metagenome | host: Homo sapiens | study: EMG produced TPA metagenomics assembly of...
CTGTATCCTTACATGGAAAAAGAAGATTTCGGCTGTATCAATGCAATCTACAATACTCCCGACCTGAAAAAAGACCTATGTCGCACCTACGGAAACGGATTGTTTATCATTGATAATCAAACGAATGAAATCACACACTGCATGGCCAACAACAGCGGCTTGCAGACAAACAATATCTATAGTATTGTTCCGGACAAAACGGGAATCTGTTTTTAGGTACAGAAAACGGACTGTCTTTCTACAACCGGAAAGAACAGACCTTTACCAACTGGACACGGGAACAGGGATTGCAAGGAGCAAACTTCAATCCGACTGCCGGAATACATACCCGAAACGGTCAGCTGATTTTTGGAAGCAACGAAGGTGTCATCATTCTGCCCGACAGTCTGGAACTGCCCTCAAGCTTTTCCAGCCACATGGTATTCTCTAATCTGAACATCATGTATCATCCGGTGCACCCGATGGAAAAGAATTCTCCTTTGACAAAAATTTTGGACGAAACCAATTTCATCCAATTGAAATACGACCAGAACACGTTCTCCATGGATGTGTCTTCCATCAATTTCGACAATCCATCGAGCATTCTGTACAGCTGGAAACTGGAAGGGTTCTATGACCAGTGGACTCCTCCCACCAGCAACGGAACCATACGGTACACCAACTTGTCGCCGGGAAACTATACGCTGAAGGTACGCTCCATTCTGCTCGACAACCAGCAGATACTGGAAGAAAGGGAAATACAAATCTTGGTAGAACGTCCTTTCTGGCTCACTTTCTGGGCATTCCTGATTTATGCCCTGTTCATTATCGGAGCGGCATACGCCTTCCTGCGCTATCAGATTATCAAGCGCGAACGAAAAAACTTCGGAAGAAAAAATCAATTTCTTCACGCATGCCGCGCACGACATACGCACTCCGCTGACCATGATCAAGGCTCCTCTGAGTGAAATCATGGAAAAGGAAAGTCTGAGTGAAAACGGACAAAAGAACATCCAACTGGCCATGCAGAGCACAGAGAACCTGGCTGAACTGGCCAATAACCTGATTAATTTCCAGAAGGAAGAATTATATTCCTCACAGACCATCGTGACGGCGCACGAACTGAATCATTATCTGAGCAACTATATGCATCAGTTTGATAGTTTTGCTCGTCAAAAGGACATCACGCTTTCCTACGAAAGTTCGTTCGACAGTCTGGATGTGTGGATTGATACGAGCAAGATGGATTCCATTTTGCGCAACCTGCTTTCTAATGCCTTAAAATATACGCCACAAGGCGGACGTGTATCATTAAAAGCGGAAAGCAACAAAAACACATGGACACTTTTCCTCTCGGACACAGGTATCGGAATGAACAAGGAAGACCAGAAAAAGCTCTTCAAATATCTGTTCAGAGGATATAATACGGCCAACCAGACTACTACCGGATGCGGCATCGGCATGCTGCTGACGTACCGCCTGATTGAGAATCACGAAGGTAAGATTTCATTTACCAGCACCGAAAAATGTGGGTACAACCTTCCAGCTGACCTTCCCGATACGAAGTAAAAACTATCAATATAAAAAGGAGGAAAAAGAGGGCACTGATAAAGTACTGACTACGGAACAAGAAACAGCAGGAAATATCACGACCGACATCCAGTTTACCGACTCACAGACAGACGAGCAGGCTCCATTAATATTGGTTGTAGAAGACAATGCTCCATTGCGGTCATTCATTATCCACAGCCTGTCGGACACCTACCAGGTGGAAGGTGCAGGCAACGGACAAGAAGCACTTGACTTCATCAATGAACGTCAGCCCGACCTGATTCTTTCCGACATCATGATGCCGGTAATGGATGGCAAGAAGATGTGTCAGATAGTAAAAAGTCAGATGGAAACCAGTCACATCCCTATCATTCTGCTCACCGCACTTGGTGATAAGGAGCATATTTTAGAGGGACTGGAAATCAAAGCCGACCAATATTTAGTGAAACCCTTTGACGTACACATATTGAAAGCTACCATACGCACGCTGATAGCAAACCGGAAGATGCTACGCAATCGTTTCAAATCGGCTGTCACGGCATTGCCGGAGGAAGCTCCTGCCGTAGAATTACCTACAAGTCTGGACGATGAGTTTATCCAGAAAGTGACCGAACTGGTCAAGGAAGGATTAGGCAAGAACTTCAATGTAGATACCTTATGCGCTTCGGTCAACATGAGCCGCACCAGCTTCTACAATAAGATTAAGGCTTTGACAGGCATAGCTCCGGCTGAATTTATCCGTAACATCCGAATGCAGGAGGCCGCCCTGATGTTAAAGAGCCAGCGCTATACGGTAGCCAAAGTTTCAGACAAAATGGGCTTTGCCGACCCCAAATATTTTACGGATACCTTTAAAAAGTTTTATGGGGTACCCCCAAGCATTTATATGAAAAAGAACTAAACGCAATAACATGAATTTCTATTTAAGAGCATTTCTCATCTTCTTCCGGATAGGATTATTCACCATAGGAGGAGGATATGCCATGGTTCCCTTGATAGAAGCTGACCTGGTAGACAAACGAAAATGGGTGAAAAAGGAAGACTTTCTGGACTTGATGGCACTGGCGCAAACTGTGCCGGGCATCTTTGCCGTCAACATAGCCATCTTTATCGGCTATAAGCTGAAAGGATTCTGGGGAGCTTTCTGGATGGCACTTGGCACCATACTTCCCTCCTTTCTCATTATTCTGACCATCGCTCTATTCTTCAGACAATTCCAGCATGTGGAAGCCGTAGAACATGTGTTCAAAGGCATCCGTCCTGCGGTAGTAGCCTTGATTGCAGCTCCTACCTTCAAAATGGCAAAATCAGCCCGTATCAACCGATACAATATCTGGATTCCGGTGGTTTCGGCACTACTGATATGGCTTCTTGGCTTTTCGCCTATCTACGTCATCATCCTCAGCGGATTAGGAGGTTACCTGTATGGACGCTACCAAAAGAAATATAACTAAAAGGAGATAAACTATGGTACTTTTATTACTGAACTATTCTATACGTTTTTCAAAATAGGCTTATTCGGATTTGGTGGAGGTTACGCCATGATTTCCATGATACAAGGAGAGGTAGTCACCCGTTACGAATGGCTCAGTTCGTCCGATTTTACGGACATCATCGCTATCAGCCAGATGACTCCCGGTCCTATCGGTATCAATTCTGCGACCTACGTAGGCTATACGGCTATGGTAAATGACGGCTACTCGCACGCAGCCGGCATATTAGGCTCTACGGTAGCCACCTTCTCAGTGGTATTACCCTCATTTATACTCATGATATTTATCAGCCGTTTTTTCCTGAAGTACCAACGCCATCCGGCAGTAGAAGCCGTGTTTAATGGGCTGCGCCCCGGAGTAGTCGGACTGCTTGCGGCAGCCGCTCTCGTATTGATGAACGGAGAAAACTTCGGAACAGACACGTATCAGGTTGTCATCAGCATCCTGCTTTTTATCGGATGTTTCATTGCTTCCAACCGATACAAAGTAAATCCGATTCTGCTGATTGTATGCAGTGGTGTCTTAGGCTACTTTATATACTAAATCAACTTTACTCTTCACTCTCCGGTAAAATAGACTGGGGAGTGGGGATAGAAAAGTCATTGTCGGCAAACAAGGATGCCAGGCCCGATACCTGTTTCAAGCGAAGCAGTTCATCCTTATCCATACCTATATTTTTCATAATCCATTTATCCGACATGCCTGCCTGAGTCAATTCTGACACAATATTCGTCATCAACCCGATGTCATGAGTACCTCGCGCACGATTATGACGGATAGTAGAGCCCATACGGTTGGACAAATCCTTGTCAATCACTACCACCGGAAGCATACCTTTCTCCCGCTCATAAATCCGTCGGGAGGTTTTCAGCACCTGATAGCGGTGAAAACCATCTACAATAATATACTTGTCATTTTCCTTGTCATAATAGCATACACAAGGCATCGTGAAACCGTCTTCCCAAATAGACAGTTCCAGCAGCTTCATTTCCGGAGGAGCTACCACATTCGGATTATAATTGTTGGCACACACCTTCTCCACCGGTACGGCTTTACATGGTAAACCGGACTTGTTTTCTCTTCTATGTCCATATCTTTTTATATTGTTGTAAAATATAATCTTTCATCTTTTTCTCTTCCTTGCTTACGGCAAATCCCATATATTTACAGGCATAATCATTACGCAGTATGCACAGACACATACGCTTGTAAGTAGGAATTTCTCTGAATTCTGCAATATCAATATCATCCAGGTACTCCATCATCACCGGACGCTTAGTCGTCTTGTAGTTGCTCTTGTTTCTCACCGTAATTGGGATATTCATGCTTTCGAGTTTGGCTATGGTCTCATCACTCAGGCAGCCCCCTTTTCGTTCTCCAAAACTTAATGCTGGTATGAAGTTTACTCAAATATCCCCTGCGGGTTTCCTCTGGAAGTGTAGAAAGCAGAAACTCCATAAACGATTTCCAGGTATGCCCTTCCGGCAACTTGACTGAACCATATCCCATCGCATGTGTTCCTCCATTAAATGGCAGAGAAATTAACCCCGTTTCACACGCCCAATCATTCGTCCCCAGGTATCCGGCTCAATCACCTTGTATAAATGCAGACTTTCAATGGCTTCACCAATGAAGGGACTGGCCACTCGCTGACGTTCCAGACTTACACCTGCGTAATAATAAAGATCATACAAACGATTGTAATCCCAACCAAACTTTCCATTAGCAGTCCAGATATCCGTAGTTTTCCAGTCATAAATGGGATAAAGATTATATACATCATTGGCAATCTTCGAACTCCACTGATAGTTGTGATAAAGCTGCTGCTTCAAACCGCCATAAATGGTACGCCAGCGATTGTAACTTTCCTGTGTACGTATACCCACCAGACAAGCCGTACGGACAGCCTTTTTCTTTTCATGCAACCAGGCGGCAAAACGTAACTGAAACTCATAATCCCACATGTTGTCATGAAAAAAGTAAAATCTTCCGCCTTCATAACCCCTTCCGGCATCTCTCGTACCCAGATGTCACGAAGGGCCTCATCCCATGGACGCCAGTAATGCTGGTACATGGAAGTACAGGTTCTCACTTTAAAGGGAACACAAATCCGATATACCTCCAGTATGTCCTTATTATTTTCCAAAATACGATTGATAAATGCGATGGTATGGTCATACTGCACCTCATAATCCATGAAAAATACACCAAGCTTTATCTTCAAGTTGTTCCGGCGTATATAATCAATGCAAAGATTCAGCAGTACTCCACTGTCCTTTCCACCGGAAAATGACACATAAATATTGTCAAACTCCTTGAAAAGTACAGCCAGACGTTCTTGTGCCAGCTCGTACACATTTTTCACGTTCTCATTCTTCTTCATTCGTTTTCTTCATTTTAAGATACAAACTCCATGCACGTACTATTTCAATCCTTGCGTCTGAAAATAAGATTCATGAGGCTTTTGGACTACCGCCTCCAGTTCCTTTCCGTAGATAGAAATTCATTTGTCACAGCTTCCAATAAACTCAAAAACACATCCTTTGTATCCTCCTCCACATAATAATTGTTGATTATCGCAGATTTTTTCCGTATTTCCACAGGAAAAAAGCCCAGGACATGATTGTCTTCGTCTGAAAATGCCACAAACCAAACGAATGATTCACTAGTTTTAAAAGGATAATCATGATTATACTTAATAACTTCCGGATTCATCACCAATGGAGCGATACAACTATATAATTCAGGAGATGTTCCGGCCATTTTCACCACAACTGCCATAAATTTATTATTTTTCTTACCAATAAACCTGACAAAAATAACAAATATCCGGCAAATAAGCTTATTCTCTGATAATTATATGTTATGAAGCAATGTCTCAAAAGTAGAATAGCATGTAGTCTGTCCGTTTTCATCTGTATAAAGAAGCATATCGGGTGCTTGCACATCCAGTAAAGGCAGCTTCCGAACAGAAGCACAGACATCCAGACAAAAGTAGTGATGACGGTTCAAGGCATTTTGTGCCCAATGACGCAGCACCTCATCTTCCGCCTTTAACACAATGGATTTCTCTCCCGACACTTCAGGAGAAAAGCCACCGTGCATCAAATCAAACTTTATCCGGGCATGATTGGCAAACAATGTATCCATCCGGTTGCGCAATATCAAGTCTTCCGTCACACCACATTCCAGTCCTCCGGTTGAAGAAAGCAACCAAAGGCGATCAGACAAGACCAGTGCCTGTTCAATATCATGCGTAGACAAAAGAATTGCTCTCTTTTCCTCTATAGCCAAACGATGCAACAGATTCATGATTTCAATGCGGCTTACCACATCCAAGAAAGCAGTCGGCTCATCCAATAATATCAACGGACATTCCTGCACCAGTGCCTTGGCAATCATCACTTTCTGTCGTTCTCCGTCAGAAAGTTCTGCCATATAGCACCGTGCCTTATGAGCTATCTCTACGGCTTGCAGCGCATGTTCCACCAGTTGCTTGTCGCTTTGTTCAAACGCCCGAAAATCCCGTATAAGGCTGACGCCCCAAGCTACCAGCTCATATACAGTCAACCCTCCCGCCTGCGTACGGTCTGTCAATACGACTCCTATGGTTTTTGACAACTCACGTTCGGAGTAAGCAGACAAATCACGGTCCAACAGTTCCAAGTCGCCAGATAAAAACGGTTGAGCAGCCGCCAAAGTGCGAAGCAAGGTAGATTTACCTGCTCCGTTCGCTCCTAGCAGACATGTCAGTTCTCCACGAAAAAAGCTGAAAATTCAGCCTAGAATGCACTTCCGTCCGCTTCTTCCCTACCTGATAACCGATTGTCAGGTTACGACCCTCTACCACGATTTCCGATTGACTCATCAGTTAAAATATTGAATTCGACGTTGGTTAATGATCACATAAATAATGACCGGCGCTCCTAAGATTGGAGTTACGGCATTCAGCGGTATCACTCCTGACTCTCCCGGAAGTACGCAAATCAAGTTACACAGCAATGCCAATGCTCCTCCGGCAAGCAGCGTAACAGGCATCAGCGAATTATGGTTGGAGGTACCCAGCATCAAACGAGCCAGATGAGGAACTGCCAGACCGATAAAAGAGATAGGGCCACAGAATGAAGTCGTTACCGCAGTCAGCAATCCGGTAGCCAATAATAAGAAGTTGCGTACCCGGCGAATATTCACTCCCAAATTTTCGGCATAACGCGGTCCCAAAAGCAGGGCATTCAAAGGCTTAATAAGCATGACAGCCACTAACAACCCTACCACGGTCAGTAATGAAAAAGCCGGAAGCTGTTCCAAAGAAACCCACCAAACGTTACCTCATTCCCCACACCCAGATACGAGTGTACTCCTTCTGCCGTAGCAAAGAAGTTCAACAAAGAAATCAGTGAAGAAGTAATATAGCCAATCATGATGCCGGCTATGAGCAGCATTACATTACTTTTATCAAAGAGGATAAAAACAAGACCAAAGCCAACACAGCTACAGCCCCCAAAAATGCGCCTAATATGACAGAGAAAAACCCGGAAAGTGTAAACACACCTGTGGCAAGTCGGTCCTCCTCGGCGAGCATCACAAGCGCTACTCCCAAGCTGGCTCCTGAACTGATACCTAAAATAGACGAATCGGCCAATGGGTTACTGAACACCGTCTGCAACATCAGTCCGGAAGCCGACAAGGCTGCTCCACAAAGCAAGGCTGTGATGCATTGAGGAAAACGCGATTCCCAAACGATAAACGTCCAACTTGCCTTTTCAGCCTCTTCGCCGCTTAAAATGCGTAGCACTTCCTGCGCCGGAATATTTACCGAACCTAAAAATAAATTGGCTACCACTAAAAGCACTATCAAAAGAGCCAGGGTGCCGAATACCACATAATGCTTTTTATCAGAATGTATCATTCCGCTAAATTACTAAAATATTTCGGTTCATAGCCTTCCAGCAACTCGGGATGGAATATTTTTACCATATCTTTCAACAATATCTCCGGATGAAAAGGTGACTCCTCATAAAAAGGTATCCGATGGGTGTTGCATCCATAAATCCGACGTTCGCGGAATGCCTTGAAACGCGCATAAAGCGAATAATCCTTCTGAAGTTCCTTATAGGTCTTATCCTGTGGCTGATTGTATTTTATCAACCAGAAATCGGCATGCTCACCTTTGTCGAAGACGGTTTCAAAAGCCATCGGCACAGAACCGCTGTTCGGCAGTTCTGCAAAAACATAGTCTGCCCCGGCATCCGCATACAAGCGTCCAGTGGTACTCTGTCCTCCGGCGATATACCATGCAGAGCCATACTTCAAATCACTTAATACCGTAGGACGAGAGGTTGCCTGTGCCGCCAAATCCTTTAATGCCAGGTATTCTTTTTCTATCTGTGCAAAAAGTGAATCTCCTCTCTGTTCCTGCCCTACCAGCAATCCGTAAAAGCGCAGCCATTCTGCACGTCCTAACGGGGAGGTTTCCATGTAATCCGCACATTCGATTACGGGTACTCCCAACTTTCCTACCCGACCGTATCCTCCGCTGTTCTCAAACGGAGAAAGCATGATGGCATCCGGACGAAGGTCGATAATTTTCTCAATATCCGGATTCATTCCGTTTCCGCAATCTACGATTTCTCCATTCCGGCATCCATCCTGCACCTCTGGCATCTTAAAATATTCCAGGTTACAGACTCCCTTGATACTTTTTGCCTGTCCCAACTCTTTCAGTACACTTCCATGCACCACAGAATACACCACGGCCCGTTCTAACGGAACCCGTACGACAGTCCCCTCAGGCAGATTCTCCGGAACCGGCTGAGTCTTATCAGTCAACAGATAAGTATGCAATATTTTCAATGTATCCCATGGGTTACGGATAGAAACCATGGTATAATCAGGAAACTTTACCACAGACAAGTTGGTGGCATACCTCATTTTCAGGGTATCTCCTTCCTCCTGAACGGAAGAAGTCTTGCTTCCTCCGCCGCAGGCAGAGAGAAGCAAGACTGTAATTACTATATGGGCAGATAGTAAAATTTGTTTCATAAAATCAATCAATGAAAACCATTGTTTAGGATTCTGACCACCACAATCAAACTTTTCTACAAAGTTGCCGTTACGGTCAAAACGATACATCGTACCATTTGAGTTCGAATAGAATGTCACTCCAATATAAATATCTCCCTTCTCATCATCCACACTCATCATGTACACACTTGATGTAGCCAGTTCTGCCGGTGCATTTTTCAGGAAAGAAGATGAATTTACCGTAGCAGTCTTAATATTATAAGAGAAGAATGTATTTGTAGTAGTAAACGTATTCCAATCAGTCTCCGAATTTACAAAATACACCATATCATCTCCTACGGTCATATTAGTTGCTACTCCCAATGAAATCGGTTTATTACCATTCTTAGGATCAATCATTTGAGCAGAATATCCTTTGTCTGCATAATTTCCCCAGGAAATCAAGAAAATCTTTCCATCTTCTTCCAACACCTGATTGGGATTAATATCAACAGCTAAAGTCGTTTCTAACTGCATGTTATCTGCATTAATGACAAACAACTCTTTCTGATACTGATACCCGGCATCATTCTTCAAATATGAATTAGCCACGTACAACTTGCCGTCACATTCTGCAATACCTTCCAAGTTATTCCCCCCCGGTAAATGTAGCTACCACCTTCAGGGTATTTGCATCCAGTTTCGTCACCCGACCACCATATTGCGTCATATAAATATACCCGTCATCAGCTACCAGATAACGAGGATCACCTTCTGATGCAGGAATCTCATAACGTTGTTTTTCTACTCCAGCCGTATTCATCCGAATCAAATATCTTGAACCGGAAATGATGGCATAAAGGTCATTATTGTATTCAATCAGAGCCTGACCTGTATCTCCTAATTTTGCCTGATTCTGAGTATAAAAAATATCTTTGATAAAATCCGCATTGCCATCCGGTGCATAAAAAAAAGACAACGTCGCATTATTAGCCCCTTGAGTTCCTTCGTTCAAAAATAAATGCCCGATGCACAGGAAGAGTAACCTTAGAACCACTATCATCAAATAACTCTTCATCTTCACTACAAGCTGCCAGTGACACCCCTAATGCCACCATGCAGCACAAACTGAAAAATAATTTTCTAAATTGCATAGATATTTAAATTTAAAAATGAATAGCAGCAGTTATTTTCCATGAACGCCCCGGCATTGGATAATACTTTATTACCTCATATTGCTCATTCATGAAATTAATAAAATCTGCCTGCAGTCTTAAACGGCAGGCCTTAAATGAAAATTGCCGAGAGAGAGTAAGCGTTTGCTCCACATATCCGTCAATTTCATTCTCTGGAATATTCTGTGAGAAATAATATCTTTTTCCGACTCCAATCAAACTATACCCCAGTTTTACCCATGGAGTTTCCAAAATGACGGAACCGTTCCCATTATGTTCTGGTGTATAAGGCAATTGATCCTTATAATTTTTAGCATTCGGGTCAGTCAAATCAACAGCCTTTTGCCATGTATAACTTCCTGAAAAATATACCTTAAACAATTCACCTAAAGGAATACCCATAGAAAGAGTGATATCAGCTCCCCATATATGAGTTTTCCCATAATTCGCCATTCTCCATACATAAGTAGAAGGAAAAGCCACAATCTTGTCTGTTACCTGATTAAAGTACACATCTCCTGTAAATGTCAAATAGTCCCATACAGAGTTCCTTTTGGCCCCCCACGTTTACGCCTATGTTATATTCCTTTGCTTTTTCCGGACGAAGAGAGCGATTTCCCAATCGATAATAATACAGATCGTTAAAGGTTGGAGTACGAAAAGTACTTTTATACATAACCCTTAAAAGAAATCTTGTTCACTGAAAGGTTTCCAATTCACCGAAAAGACGGGGATAATTCTTCAAATCATCCGGTTTTCTCCACTCTCCACATGTTCTTTTACATACGTATTTATTAAAGATGCATCCATTTGCACACCGCCCAATTGATAGCGGGCATGTAAGGCTGTCAAAGAAGTTACACGGGTGGGAAATGGACAATCCGGTAAATTGCTATCCAGTGTATTCACTGCTAAATCTTGAGCCAATGATACGGAAAAGCCCTGAAACGGTCGATACAAAACAGCTCCTGAAGCATAATATTCATGCTGGGTATAATGATCTGTGGAAACTCTCCCCTCATATTGTGCCCCCTTATCCTGGTATTTATTCCAGGCATAATTGTATTTAGCCAACACCTGCAATGACCATTTATCAGATATTTTATCCTGATATTTTGCTTGTACGAAAGCATTCTTATCCCAAAGGCGTTCATTTGAAACGGGATTATACAAAATCACGGCTCCCGGTAATCCACGTTCAGACTGATAATAGTATGCCTTAACATTCAATTTTTTATCCTCCTTAAATTCATGAATAAGATTCCATTCTGTATGCCAGGAATCCACTTCCGAATTACTTCTTTTCTCTGTTTGGGTATATTTCCCATTTTTCAGCAAAAAGGATACTGTCCATCCGAACGTAAATAGTCTCCGTCAACAGACAAGACCGTCTTTTCGCCTAACTGTTGTCCATATCGAAAATAAGGATTGACCAGTCCAAAAGAACCGCCTTTTACCTGAAACAACAATTGCCATTTTCTATCCTCCAGAAACTCGGGACGAGAAGTTTCAATATTCAAAACTCCAGCCGAAGCATACAGTCTGGCAGACTGAAGCATATCTTCATTCTGACCTACACTTAACGATAAAGATTCTACGTTGTCTAAAGAAAAACGCCCTATATCTATCTGTCCAGCCTGACAATTGCTTACCGCAACTCCATCATAACTAATTGCAGTATGGGCAGCTCCCATATTTCGAACGGAAACTGTTTTCAATCCTCCCGTACCTCCATAATCACGCACATCAGTGCCTGCAAAACGCCTTACTGCATCTGCCATATTCTGAATACCCAGATCTTCCATCATGTCTTTTCCCAAACGTTGTACGGGAACAACTGAAGATATTTTATTCATCGTCTTCTTCCCGCTCACCGTCACATCCGGAATCTGGTGCACCTTTCCTGTAATACTATCAGACTCTGCATGTTGGGCATAAATAATATCTACACCTGCAAACATGCAAAGACACATAGCTATAAAAAAAGCGACAGCCGACAATAATAGCCAGTTTCTTCAATCTTTTCATTCAAATTTTAATTGTAATTCTACATTACGCACGTTCTTGCCATCCTTTCCTCGAGAATGCAAGCATGACTTTGTTTTGCAGGTCTTCTGACTTACTCCCGTTTGTCTTGCCTTCCCATCTTCAGTTAAAAGACAGTGGCCTTGCAGAGGGTAGACAAAACGTAAAATGTCTGGAGCTTACAGCAGCGGGACTGTCCGGGACTTTCACCCGATTCCCTTTTCATCCGTGATTTCGCCGAACCGGAAATCAATACGGAACAAAACATTGCAAATATACATTTTTTCTTGAAAACAAAAATAAATTTCTATAGAATTATAGTACCATTCCACAAACAAGTATAAATTGCCCTACATATTCCTAATTTTCTCCTCATACATTCTACAAAACGTAGGAAAAAGTTCTCTGTTTCACAGTGCGAGATTTATATCCCACAGTGTGAAATATGTATCCCACACTATGGTTTTTGTATTTCACAGTGTGAAACAGAGAATTTGTCGTAGAATTTTCCACTTTTAGCAAGTACATACTGAAAAAAGTACTACAGAAGAGACAATAGATTCACAAAAATCTTTATCAAAAAAGCATTTGCCTGCCAAAACATTTTTCTTACCTTTGAACATTTATAATACATATACAACATTCACATTACTTTATTTATTATTACATAATCATGATTTTTACAGCTGAAAACATACTGATGATTGGCTCTATCCTTATTTTTTCCAGCATTCTCATCAGTAAAACCGGATACCGGTTTGGTATTCCCACTCTTCTACTTTTCCTGATAGTAGGAATGTGTTTTGGCAGTGACGGACTCGGACTGCAATTCAACAGTGCTTCAGACGCGCAATTCATTGGAATGATGGCACTGAGCATTATTCTGTTTTCCGGAGGTATGGATACCAAATACAACGAAATCAAACCCATCCTTACTCCCGGTATTATCCTGTCAACTGCCGGTGTATTGCTTACCACTTTATTGACCGGTATATTTTATATTCTATATTTCCGACTGGAACCGAACCAACATAGAATTAACCCTGCTTAGTTCCTTACTGCTCGCCGCTACCATGTCGTCTACAGACTCTGCATCTGTGTTCAACCTGCTCCGCTCCCAGCGCATGAACTTGAAACAGAATCTACGCCCCCATGCTGGAGCTGGAAAGTGGAAGTAACGACCCGATGGCCTACATGCTGACCATCGTGCTGATACAGGTGATTTCAAGTGGAAGCAATCCTGATTTTCTACTGATTACCAAAGACCTGCTCGTACAGTTCTTCTTCGGTGGGGTCATCGGCTACGCTATGGGACGGTTCAGTGTATGGCTGATTAACCGTATCAATCTGTCCAACAGTTCGCTTTACTCAATCCTCTTGTTGAGTCTGGTATTCATTACCTTCACCATTACAGACCAGCTGAAAGGAAATGCTTATCTGGCGGTCTACATCATGGGAGTCATTCTTGGAAATACCCGACTGGCTTACCGAAAAGAAATCAATACCTTCATGAGTGGGCTGACCTGGCTTTTCCAGATTATCATGTTCCTTACTTTAGGACTGCTGGTCAACCCGCACGAAATGCTCGACATTGCAGCGGTAGCCTTGCTGATTGGTGTATTCATGATTCTCGTCGCACGTCCGCTCAGCATATTCCTCTGTCTGCTGCCTTTCCGTAACATTACGAATAAAGGCAGACTGTTTGTTTCGTGGGTGGGACTGAGAGGAGCTACCCCCATCATTTTTGCGACTTACCCGGTATTGGCTCAAATAGAGGGTTCACAGCAATTGTTCAACATTGTATTCTTCATCACCCTTCTTTCTTTGGTGATTCAGGGAATGACCATTACCAAGGCGGCTAAAATCCTGCAGCTGGACTTGCCCGCACCTAAAGAAGGAAATGAATTTGGAGTGGAACTGCCGGAAGAAATTGATACCCGATTGAATGACCTCACCCTGACAGCTGAAATGCTGGAAGACAAAAACAGACTGGCCGAAATGCAGATTCCGAAAGGAACATTGGTCATGCTCGTGAAACGTGGCAATGAGTTCCTCATTCCCAACGGACAAATGGAGCTGAAACCGGGAGACAAATTACTGCTTATATCAGAAAACAAAAACAAGTCGGCTGATTAATTTTCAGCCAACTTGCTTTTCAAGTATTCATAAAAATCGTACTGGGCACGTACATCGTCGTTACCCGGTTTTCTTTTAAAGATATTCCGCAACTGATTGTCCACCCAGCATGCCTTACGGTTAGCCGACAGCTGAAGTTCCAGCATGTCTGTCAGTTCTCGACGGAGTCTGCCGTCAAGAATAGGAGTTACCGCCTCGATACGACGATACAAATTACGACGCATCCAGTCGGGCGAACCGATAAAGACCAACGGGTCACCTCCATTTCCGAAGTACCACACACGGGCATGCTCCAAGAAACTGTCCACAATACGGGTAACCCGAATATTCCGACTAAACGATTCTCCCGGCACCAGGCAGCAGATTCCTCTTACAATCAAATCAATCTGTACCCCTGCCTCACTGGCACGATACAGCTCATCTATCATAGCCGTATCCTGCAAGGCATTCATCTTCAAAATAATCCCGGCCTGGCTTTCCCTCTTTCACCAAATCGATTTCCCGCTGAATGAGGGCTTTCATTCCGGAAGCAGATTGAACCGTGCTATCAACAGGCGTTTGAAACGAGGCTCTGTCACTTCCTTCCGCAAGACCTTAAACAGGGTACACATGTCATCCACTATCTGCTTGTTGCAAGTATACAAAGCTATGTCAGCATAAATCTTTGCCGTCTTCTCATTAAAATTACCCGTACTGACATACGCGTAGCTTCTTAACCGTTCTCCCTTGTCATTCTTCCGGAGAATCAATGCTACCTTGGCATGTACCTTCAGTCCCGGAATGCTGAATATAATGTCAATCCCTGCCTTCCGCATCAATTCGGCCGTAGCCAGGTTATTTTCCTCATCAAAGCGGGCTTTCAGTTCCACAAACACCGTTACATGTTTCCCGTTTCGTGCGGCAGCAATCAAGGCATTAATCACTTCCGAATGTTCCGCCACACGATACTGCGTAATCATGATTCACGACAAAATGGATCGTGAACGGCTTCATACAGAAAATGAATGAAATGTTCAAAACTGTGATACGGATAATAAAGCAGCATATCCCGTTTGGCTATCCGGCGATACATAAAGTGTTTTTCGTTCATCCCGGGCAAGAACATCGGCTGTGGCTTGACGATGGCCGGAATATCCGGATTCGGATTGGGAAGGGACGCCAAGTCTTCCAGATTCAGATGCTTGTCGCCCGGCACAAGCTCTTCCCGGTTGATTCCCAGCGCTTCTACCAAGGCATCCAGAAAATCACCCGGCATTTTCCGGTCATACACAAAACGGCAGATGGCTCCAATCTTACGTTTTTTCACCTTCTCCTTCAGTTTTTCCACCATGCTCTCTGCAGGTACATCATCTACAAACACGTCGGCATCACGTGAAATCTTACAACAGTAACTGCACTCTACTTCGTAGCCGATAAACACTTCCTTCAAGTTTGCCTTAATTATATCCTCCAGAAACATGAGGTAATAGTTTCCCTCATGCGAAGGAAGCTGTACAAAACGGGGCACCTTGCTATAAGGCATTTTTTATAATATAATATTCCGGCTTCTCCTGCGCATCCTTCCATACCTTTACAGCCAGATACAAAACGTCTGTCCCGCAAGAAAAAGCGTACGTTTTCCGGATCAATCTTCACCGGCTGAATGTAGGGAAACACTTCTTCCATAAAAAAGCGGTGTACAAATTCCTTATGAAAATCCTCCACCTCGCTTTTACTCTGATAAAACACCACATGATTGCGCCGCAATGCCGGAAGAATCTTTTCTTCATAGATGCGTACACGGTCTTCCAACTGACGGTTCACCGTATCCGTAATCTGCCGAATCAGATTATGAGCTTCCTCCACAGTCATGTCTTCACTCTTACCTCCAGATGCTACCGCTTTATGTTCCGCCACACGAACCTGATAAAACTCTTCAAGATTCGACGAATAAATAGCTATGAAATTGATTCTTTCGAACAGAGGAAGCGTATCATCATCTGCCTCCAGCAATACGCGATGATTAAATGACAACCAGCTTATATCTCGGTTGAAATAATTATAGTGTTTTTCCATATACTGAAATCATTCAAGGTTTTTTCAAATGTAGTATCTTTGCCGGACAAAAGCAAAAGAAAAATGAAAAGAATCGGACTCTTATCGGATACGCACGGCTACTGGGACGAACGTTATCTGAAATATTTTGATACGTGTGATGAAATATGGCATGCCGGTGACATCGGTTCACTGGAAGTAGCTGAACGGTTGGCCGCATTCCGTCCACTGCGGGCTGTCTACGGAAACATCGACGGACAAGACCTGCGCATACGCTTTCCGGAAATCAACCGTTTCCAGTTAGAAGGCACTGACGTACTCATCAAACATATCGGAGGTTATCCCGGGAAGTACGATCCTTCCATCCGAAAAACACTCATGACACAGCCTCCCAAGCTGTTTATCAGCGGTCATTCACACATTCTGAAAGTCAAATACGATTCCAGTCTGGGACTACTTCACATCAACCCGGGAGCGGCAGGGAAATATGGTTTTCATAAGGTACGAACCCTTGTACGCTTCAGCATAGAAAACGGAAATTTCTCTGACCTGGAGGTGATTGAGCTGAATGATTAAACAAAAAAATCTTGTCACATTCAAAAAACTTTCCGAAATTTGCACCCAAAATAAAACTCTATATGAAAACTTATTTAGTTACTGGAGCTGCCGGATTCATCGGAGCCAACTATATAAAATATATCTTAGGCAAACATGATGACGTCAAAATTGTCATCCTCGATGCATTGACGTATGCGGGAAATTTAGAAACTATTTCACAGGACATCGACAATGAACGCTGCTTCTTCGTAAAAGGAAATATCTGCGACCGTAACCTGGCCGACCAGCTATTTGCTGATTACAAATTTGATTACATCGTGAATTTCGCAGCCGAAAGTCATGTAGACCGCAGCATCGAAAATCCGCAACTATTCTTGCAGACCAACATCTTGGGAACCCAGAACTTGCTGGATGCAGCCCGCCGGGCATGGGTCACCGGAAAGGATGAAAACGGATATCCAACCTGGAGAAAAGGTGTTCGCTTCCATCAGGTATCGACCGATGAAGTATACGGTTCTTTGGGTGCAGAAGGGTATTTCACAGAAGAAACTCCCCTCTGTCCGCACAGTCCGTACAGCGCTTCAAAGACCAGTGCCGACCTGATTGTGATGGCTTACCGCGACACTTATAAAATGCCTGTAACTATCAGCCGCTGCTCCAACAACTACGGTCCTTATCACTTCCCTGAAAAGCTGATTCCGCTTATCATCAAGAATATTCTGGAAGGAAAACGCCTGCCTGTATACGGAGATGGAACCAATGTACGCGACTGGCTCTACGTGGAAGACCACTGCAAAGCCATCGACATGATTGTCCGCAACGGCAAGGACGGTGAAATTTATAATGTAGGAGGTCATAACGAAAAACAGAATATTGAAATCGTCAAACTGACCATTGCTACTATTCACCAGATAATGACCGAGCAGCCGGAATACCGGAGCATCCTTAAAAAGAAAGAGATGACTCCTGACGGACAAATCAGCATTGACTGGATTAACGATTCACTGATTACTTTTGTCAAGGACAGACTCGGACACGACCAGCGTTATGCCATCGACCCGACTAAAATTACTCGTGAACTCGGATGGACTCCAGAGACTAAATTTGAAGATGGTATCGTAAAACCATCCGATGGTATCTTGACAACCAGAAATGGGTGAAAAACGTAACCAGCGGCGAATACCAGAACTATTACGAAAGCATGTACAAGAATCGCTAAACAGCCTTTCTTTATATTACATAATAGAATGTCATTCTGGAAAGAGATTTCCAGAATGACATTTTTTATTTTCATCATTCCCTTTTCACTTTATCAGTAAGTAAAAAGAAATAAAAATCATTTTGATAACTTATTTCTAAAATCGCTTGCATATTTACAAAATACACCTATCTTTGCAAGCAAATAAACATTTAAAGAAATTCACACATGAGTTACCTTATAAAACCAGTCGCTATAAGCCGTTGCTTGACATGAAACAGACCGAACTGGGCATCAAGCAAATTAAAGAGTTTTTCCAGCAGAACCTCTCGTCCGAACTTCGTTTACGCCGTGTTACCGCTCCTTTGTTCGTTTTGAAAGGAATGGGAATTAACGACGACTTGAGCGGTACGGAACGCCCTGTCAGCTTCCCCATCAAGACTTGGGAGACCAACAGGCAGAAGTCGTTCACTCACTGGCCAAATGGAAACGTGTCACCTTGGCCGACTATCAGATTGAGCCGGGCTACGGAATTTATACCGATATGAATGCCATACGTGCCGATGAAGAGTTGGGCAACATACATTCTCTTTATGTAGACCAATGGGACTGGGAGCGAGTGATTACTCCGGAACAGCGTACAGTGGATTTCCTGAAAAGCATCGTGACCCGTATCTATGCTGCCATGCGCCGCACGGAATACATGATCTGTGAAATGTATCCGCAAATCAAGTCCTTCCTGCCGCACGATGTACACTTCATTCATTCGGAAGACTTGTTGCAAATGTATCCTGACAAGACAGCCAAGGAACGTGAAAACCTGATTACAGAACGCTTTGGAGCCGTTTTCATTATCGGAATCGGAAACAAGCTGAGCAACGGACAACCGCATGACCTGCGCGCGCCGGACTATGACGACTATACCACTGTAGACCCTAAAACAGGACTTCCTGGCTTGAACGGTGACTTACTGGTATGGAACGAAGTGCTGCAACGTGCATTGGAAATTTCTTCCATGGGTATCCGTGTGGACAAGGCTGCCATGCTCAAGCAACTGGAATTAGCCGGAAAAGAAGAACGCACCAAACTGTATTTCCATCAGCGTCTGCTAAACGACACACTCCCTCTGACCATTGGAGGAGGTATCGGACAATCACGTTTGTGTATGCTTTATCTGAAGAAGGCACATATCGGAGAAATCCAGGCCAGCATCTGGCCGGAAGACATGCGTGAGGAATGCACACGACTGGGTATGCAACTTAATCTGACAAACACATAGATCAATCATACTAAATAACCAATCCCCTTGCTCCACCCGTACAAACGGGAGCAAGGGATTTCTTTTTGTGTATTTATTGATTTGTTGTTTCTTACCAGTTGATAGGAGTCTCTCCATGAGCCACCAGGTATTCATTGGTGCGACTGAAATGCTTGTTCCCAAAGAAACC
>ENA-OPYV01000191-OPYV01000191.1-human-gut-metagenome-genome-assembly--contig:-NODE-191-length-19433-cov-1.725215_pt1 | contig 19433 bp, 26 predicted proteins | sample MGYA00242474_ERZ504485 | MGnify/ENA primary metagenome ERZ504485 (study PRJEB26092, sample SAMD00036263) | human gut metagenome | host: Homo sapiens | study: EMG produced TPA metagenomics assembly of...
TTCTATTCTTTGATCGAATTCTTCTTCTTTTTTCTTTCACTTTTCTGTTCTTTATATACAACCTCGATCTGCAGAGTCTGATAAACAGTCTGAATGGTCAGATGGTCGATATCTCCATCCTTCGGAATTGTTTTCATATCTGCATAGATCGTCAGAGTGCCATCTTCAAAATCCTCTGCCTGAAATGTATTCTTGTGAATAGACAGGAAAGTTCCGTCACTTTTTTATTCTCCCTACCAGATACCCCCATCCTTCTCTCTTGACTTTTATCTCCAATGGTTCATCAAGATTCATGATCGTTGCCTGATAGATCGTCTTTGCTGCACTCAAGAGAACCGGCTTTTTCTGTCCTGAACTCAGCAAAAATTCCTCCAAGATCTGATTCCTGTTTCTCCCCAGCAAAAGCTGATGATAAAGCTCTTTTTCTTCTCTTCGATCTTTTAGATATTCTTCTTTAAACGCTTCAGAAAAAAAGAGTGTTTTTGCCTCTTTTATATCTTCTTTCACGATATTTGTAAAATTTTTCCAATGATTCTGACATAATCTTATTTCTGCTCCTTTGCCAACCAAAAGATTTTGTGGGTATAATTATGATGTAAATATCAAAAATACAAATTCAAGTACACCCATGCGTACTTATCGCATAATATGTATTATACCAAATTTCGACACAATAGAAAAGGAAAAGAGGAATTACCATGTCAGAAAAAAACAAGAATTTCACGGAAGTGATCTTGAGAAGTAGAAGCTTATTATGGAATCAAAAAAGAAGATATCATTCCCTTTGCCGGAAATGTCAATCCGCTCGGAATTTCTCCTTTGTTAAAGAAAAGTATGGCTTCTCATATTGAATCAATCAGCGAATATCCTGACCGTGATTATAAAGAGCTTCGTTCCACCCTTGCACTTTACTGCAATGTCCCAATGGAACATATCATTGTTGGAAATGGTGCAACTGAGATGATCAGTCTGACCATGCAGCTGTTACGTCCAAAACATGCCTTGCTGCTTTCTCCAACTTATTCTGAGTATACAAGAGAGATCGATCTGGTTGGCGGACATGTAGAAGAATATTTTTTAAGAGAAGATCTTGATTTTAAACTAGATCTTAATGACCTGATTTCAAAGCTTACCGATGATATTGATCTTCTTGCGATCTGTAACCCAAACAACCCGACGTCCAGCGCTTTGAATACCGAAGAGATCACAAAGATCCTAACTCATTGTAAATTACATGATATCTTCGTTATGATCGATGAAACTTATGTAGAATTTGCACCTGATATTGATATGATCTCTGCAGTATCCCTAACAACAAAATTCGATAATTTCATGATACTTCGTGGAACTTCCAAATTCTTCTGCGCTCCAGGACTGCGACTTGGATATGGAATCTGTGGAAATCTTGCTTTCCTTGAACGTATGAACAGTATCAAAAATCCTTGGACGATCAATACACTTGCTGCTCTTGCAGGAGAAGCTATGTTTATGGATACAGATTATATTCAAACAACAAAGGATTATATACAATCTGAACGTACACGCTGCATTGATATTTTATCCAAACGCGATAACCTAAAGATTTTATCCAGCTTATGCAAACTTTATCCTTGTAAAATTATTAGATGGCACAACTTCTTTTGAAATGTTTGAACGTTGCATTAAGTCTGGCCTGATGATCCGTGACTGTGCAAGTTTCCATGGACTAGACGGTGAATTTATCCGATTCTGTATTCAGAAGAAAGAAGATAACGATCGTTTGCTGAATTTTATTGACACTCTGATCATAAATATTTTTTATAAAAACAAGAAATCCCTGAGAATGAATCTTTTTACAATTCATTCTCAGGGATTTCTATAACTCATCTATCTATTTTACTGCGATAACTTCAATCTCGATCAGTGCTCCTTTTGGTAGAGCTCCTGCCTGTACACAAGATCTTGCTGGTTTGTTATCTCCAAATGCTTCTTCGTAGATTTCATTGATTTCTGCAAAATCGTTGATATCTGCTAAGAACACTGTTGTTTTGATAACATTATCTAATGTAAGATCTGATGCTTTTAATACAGCACCTAAGTTCGCTAATACCTGTTTGGTCTGTGCTGCGACACCTTCTTTTAATTCCTGTGTCTGTGGATCTAATCCAATCTGTCCGGATGTAAATACGAAATCTCCTGCTTCTACTGCATGACAATATGGTCCTACTGCTGCTGGAGCATTCTCTGCATTGATGATCTTTGTATCCATCTTATCTTCCTGCCTTTCTCTTTGGTCATTTATTTGATCACTTTAATCGATGGGTAATACCTAAACCATGCTTTTCCTAAGACTTCATCTCTGGAAACATAATGGGTCTCCCATTCTCTGGCATCATTTGAATTATTTCTGTTATCTCCCATCACAAAATACCCGTTCTTTGGTACTTTATATGGTCCGAAATCTTCTACTGGCTCTTCTTTGATATATGGCTCACTGAGTGCTTTCTTACTTCCATTAATATATACTTTACCGTCTTTTACCAACACAGTCTCTCCTGGAAGTGCTATCACACGCTTAATAAACCATTCTGTCTCATCATCCGGATATTTGAAGATAATGATATCTCCACGTTTCGGATCGTTAAACCAATAGGATGTTCGAAGAGCGATCAGTTTATCATTCGTCATGATCGTATTCTCCATCGAACCACTTGGAATATTCGCATTGATAATTACAAAATTCAAGATAAATTCTGTCAGAAGAATCGTTACAACAATACATGCGATCCAGCTAAATGCCTCACGCTTGAAACTTCTCTTCTGTTCTTTATCTGCATTTTCTTTGCTCATATTGATCTGTCCTTAATAATTAATCCTCAAAACCACGTCTGATGATATCATGTCTTTCTGGTCCGTTAGATATCAAAGTGATCGGATATCCATCTTCTCTCTACGAACTCGATGTACTTACGGCAGTTTTTTCTGGAAGATCTTCGTAGTTTTGATTCCACGGATATCAGATTTCCATCCTGGAAGTACTTCGTATACTGGTTTTGCTTTTTTTGAGTTTTGCTGTTACTGGGAAGTCTTTTACTACTTTCGCCATCGATTTCGTATCCTACACATACTGGGATTTCATCTAAGTATCCAAGTACGTCTAATACTGTAAATGCAACATCTGTTGTTCCCTGCATACGGCATCCGTATTTGGTTGCTACAACGTCAAACCATCCCATTCTTCTTGGACGTCCTGTAGTTGCTCCAAATTCTCCTCCATCTCCACCGCGGCGGCGAAGTTCATCTGCTTCATCTCCAAAGATCTCACTTACGAAAGCTCCAGCTCCTACAGCACTTGAATATGCCTTTACAACTGTAACGACTTTCTTGATCTCATATGGAGGGATTCCGGCTCCGATCGCACCATATCCTGCTAATGTAGAAGATGATGTAACCATTGGATAGATTCCGTGATCAGGGTCTTTTAATGATCCTAACTGTCCTTCTAATAAGATATTCTTTCCTTCTTTGATCGCTTCATGTAAGAACAGAGATGTATCACATACATATGGTGCTACCATCTCTTTGTATTCCATTAATGTATTGTATAATTCATCTGGATCAAGAAGTGGTTTATGGTATAAATGCTCTAATAAAACATTCTTCTTTTCACATACTGCTTTGATCTTTTCTTTTTAAAGAATCATCATCAAATAATTCGCTTACCTGGAAACCGATCTTTGCATATTTGTCTGAATAAAATGGTGCGATACCAGATTTTGTTGATCCAAAAGAATTCTTTCCTAAAACGTTCTTCTTCATACTGATCAAATAAAATATGATATGGCATGACCATCTGTGCACGATCTGATACTAAGATCTTTGGCTGTGGAACACCCTGACTTACGATTCCTTCGATCTCTTTAAATAATACAGGGATATTTAATGCCACACCATTACCGATCACACTAGTTGTATGGTTGTAGAATACCCCAGATGGTAATGTATGCAATGCAAACTTACCATAGTCATTAATGATCGTATGACCTGCATTTGCTCCTCCCTGAAAACGAACGATAATATCGGATGTTTCACCCAACATGTCTGTAATCTTACCTTTTCCTTCGTCTCCCCAATTGGCTCCAACGACTGCTTTACCATATGTGTATCCTCCTAATAAAATCAATTACTTTGACTTTTCTTATATTATTTATAATGCTGTTATATTTAACAACATGACAACACGTTTCATTCTATATCGTTTTGGGCACTCTGTCAAGGCAGAGTGTCCAAAGCTTTGATTTATTTTCCATCTTTTACACTAAACAGGTCTGTACTTACATGTTTCTTATCCATCAGACTGTTATACTGTAGATACTGATACTGTGTGATCAGTTTTGTATATTCATTATTCTCAGACAACTCATGGTTCTTTCCATCTTTATCAACATATCCATTGGCATTTAATGCTGGGACTTCATTTCTCATATTTAATAAGAACTCATTGTATCTTGACATCTTTAAGTTTGTCTGCTGTAACATCAGGCTTGATAAATAGTTTGCACTGACATTTTCCACATCGCTCTTTGCATCAATATCATAATTTGCCCAGATGATAAATGGAACTGTATATTTCTTCTGCAGTTCTTTTTAAACTTAAGCTGTTTAGAGATTTTCCATATAACAGCTCATAGAAAGAATCCTCAAGTTTTGGCTGATGATCTCCAAACATTACAACGATCGTTGGCTCTTTCTGATTCTTAAAGTAGTTGATGATCTTCTCGAATGCTCGATCTGATTCATGGATCAGTGATAAATAACGGTTTGCTGTATCTGTTGCCTTCTCATCTTTGATCTTGATCTCTTCCTTAAAGTTCTTGTCTGCGATCAGATATCCACCATGGTTCTGGATCGTTACATTGAATAAGAATAATGGCTGTCCCGCTTTTTTCTTATTAAAGATATCTATGATCTTATTGTAATCTTCTGCATCACTATACCATCCTCTGAATTTCTCTCCATTTGGATTCATAGATGTCTCATCTAAGAAATTATCAAATCCAATTAGCGGATATACCGTATCTCGGTTCCATCCGTGTGCTTTGTATGGATGGAATGCCAGTGTATCATATCCCTGCTGTTTTAACTGAGATGCCAGACTTGGCACCTTATGTTTTACAAACTGTGTATATGCATTTCCGTTTAATGGAAGAGATGATACAGAGTTTCCTGTTAAGAACTCATACTCTGAATTACTTGTTCCTCCACCAAAAACAGATACCAGCATATGTCCTTTGATCGTATTTTCACTTAAACTATTGATAAATGGCATAACCTCTTTGTTTGTCTTGATCTTATTTACTACATTCAGATCTGAGAATGTTTCATTCATGATCACGACAACATTTGGTTTCTGTTTTAATTTCTTATTGGTTCCCTGTGTTACCTGATACTTATCTGCGATCTTATCTACCGCTTCTGGACTATATCCATCTGGCTGGGAAACGATCGTATACTGAATATTCATTAAAAAGCTTAAATATATCCATTTTTTAAGTATCCTTTCTTCTGTTGCCAGAAGTTTACAGCAACACCTTTCTTTGACAAAAAGTCTACTCTTGTCAAGAAGAAAGAACTTCCTACTGTTACGATTGCTGTGATCAGCAATGCAACTAGACGTTTTCTTCCAATGGAAGATCTTTATATGTATCGAGTTTTACATGCAAACACACATAATCCCCAAATAAATACAACCGTCGCAACGATTGCTGGTTTTATCATAAACTTTAATACATAATGATCTGCAACGTCCATTGCTGTTCCAAGTGCATAAATATCTGCCCGGCGTGATCGGTGTTCCACGGAATGCTAATACAAAATAGTTTCCGATCGCAGCTGCATATAAAAATACATCTCCAACGAGCAACGCCCATTTCACACGGTTAAAGATCAGTAATAAAATGAAGAACAATATATAGTACCATAGGATGTTCATTCCAAATGCCAATTTTATTCATCACACTGATCGGATTATAGAATACTTTTTCTACCATATAAAATGCGACCCATGGATTGACGATAAATAATGCCCATGTGAATCTCTTATTCCATTTTTCTGGAATCTTTAATGGTGTAAGAATTAAAATGATCAAAGCAAGTGTGATCGCTACTGTTAAAACAACTGCTGATACATCAATCTGTGTCGTCCACACTCTGGTTCTAACATGAAAATTCTTCTGTGTTACACCATTTAATTTAGCTGACTGATAGATTTTCCCCATATTGCTTGATGTATACAGATATAATGGGCGTTCGGCCTTAATACCCTTTCCTGTTATCTCAATCGTATAAGTTTCCCCTTTATTCAACTTCTGATTCACGACTACTTTGTACCATTTATTTTCATTACGCAAAGTACGACGCATCGTTGCTTTCATATCTGTCAGTCCGTCAACCTCTAACAGTGTTGGAGTAATGTGGAAAATAGATTTTCCTTTACTATCTTTTACATTCAGATCAATACTTCCAGCTCTTCCTGTCTGTTCGTTTCGGTCGATCATGATATCCAACCGTTCCATCGTATGTGAAACTGCTTTAAATTTCTGAACAACCTTATCACCATCTGTCACTTCAATCTTCGTCAGCTTATGTTCTGGTGTTCCTTTTGCAACTTTTTCGGAAAACTGGTCTTTGTTCATCAAACCAATACGATAAATGCGATCAATGCTAAAACAATTCCATATTTCAGAACTTTTTGCATGACGCTGTGAAATTTTTGTAATTTCGTTTCACCATTTGTCTGTGTCATTTTACCTTACCTTCCATTCGTTTGTATTTCCCCAGTTATTTTTCCTTTTTCTCTCTTTTTCATTCTCTCTTAAAAATTCCCTAAGATTTTGAAATCTTTGGTTTCTTCTTTAATTCCTGCAAGGGAATTACGGATCGCAGGATCATCCAGATTCCCGATCACATCCACATAAAATCCGTATTCCCACTTTCTTCCTGGAAGTGGTCTGGATTCAATGTTACTCATACTGACATTGTTAAACATGAAATGCGTCAGAATATTGTATAAAGATCCTGATTCATGTAGCACGCTAAAACTGATGCTGACTTTGCCCGCATCTTTTCTGTACTGTTTCTTCTTTGACATGATCACAAATCTTGTTGTATTATTTCCTTCATCATTCACCTCACGTTTTCAAAATCTCAAGTCCATACATCTTTGCAGCACGTTCACTGCAGATTGCAGCTTTCACAGGCTTATTATCATCTGCTACTTTCTTTGCGCTGATCGCTGTATTTGCAACTTTTACCTGATCCCAGTCTGGATGTTCATCCAAGAATCCTTTACACTGCATCAATCCTTGTGGATGAGAATATACTTTTTTCAATCTTATCTAAGCTCGTTCCAGGAATTGCAGCCAATACATGCCTTACATCTACAGATTCTTCTCCCACGACGCAAATGTCATAGTCAAGGATCATATCATAAATTCCACTGACTGTTCCTGCTGAAGTATTCTCTATTGGCAATACTCCATAATCAGCTTCTCCTCGATCTAGATCTTTACAACATCTTTAAATTCTGGTACAGAAAAAATTCTTGACATCCTCTCCAAAATACTGTACCATTGCCTGTTCCTGATATGCCCCTGGAATTCCCTGATATACAACTTTTGGTATCTTCATTGATATCCAGTGCTTCCACTTCTTCAAATGTCTGATCAATATAAGCATCTTCTTGTGATAACAGACTATACTGATATCTTCGGCTGATACTCATCATCTGAAGAAACATCTCTTCGACAGACTTTTTAATGATAAGTTCATCTTCGTCTTTTGTCAAGGCATCAATTTTTCTGTCTTTCACGAACAGGATCATAAAATTGCCTTTCCTGTTCCTCTTTTATACTCTGCAACTTCTGCAGAACATCCCATTCTTTCTTTAAATAATGCAAGCATTTTCTGATCAATCTGATCGATCTGCTGCCTTATCTCCGTCAAATCTCTCATAAGTTACTGTTCCTCTTTTTATCTTTTCTTTTAATTGCGTGATCGTCTGTCCAAGAAGCGGATGCATCAGATATGGGGCGATTTCTTCTAATGGTTCTAATACAAATAATCTCTTGTGCATCTCTTTATGTGGAATCGTCAGTCTTCTCTCATTCATCACCAGATCATCATACATCAGGATATCAAGATCTAATGTTCTTGGTCCCCAATGAATTGTTCTGACTCTTCCCGCCTGTGCTTCAACATCCATCAGAAAGTCCAACAGTTCTTCTGGCTCTTTTTAATGTGTCAATAGCAATACATCCATTCAAAAAATCATCCTGTACCACACCGCCATATGGCTTGGTCTCGATCAGACTGGAAACATGAACAACTCTTGTATCATCCTGTACCTCGATCGCATTGATTGCCTGATTAATGTATTCCATACGATCTCCCATATTTGATCCTACTCCAAGATACGCTCTGTGCCATCCTCTTTTAATCTTCACTGAAACATAGTCGAGTGGCAATCCGATCGGCGCCCATGGTTTTTTTACTTCAATCTCTAGTTTTCTGATCAATGAAAACTCAAGTAATAATTTCTTCACCACTGTTTCAGCCACACATTCGATCAGGTTAAAGTCATTTTCTGTAAGGATCTCTTTGATCCTATGACATACTTTACCATAATCAACGGAATAATCCATCTGATCACTGACACCTGCAAGTTTCGTATCAAGCGATAAAATTGCAGATACCAGAAATTTTTGCCCAAGTGCTTTCTCTTCTTTATACAAACCATGATTTGCATAAAACTTCCAAATCTTTGATTGTAATCTGATCCATCATCTGTTCTCCCTATTTTGCACAAATTGCTTCTATCATCTTCATCGCACGCATATTTTCTTTGACATCGTGAACCCTGAAAAATCTGCATCCTTTCATATATCCACTGACCGTTGTTGCCACAGTTCCTTCTACTCTCTGATCCGATGGAAGATCCAACGTTAAACCGATCATGGATTTTCTAGATGTTCCAAGAAGAACTGGTACATCCCACTGATTTAATAACTCCAGATGGTTCATAAGCTCTAAATTCTGATCAAGATCCTTGGCAAATCCAATTCCTGGATCCAGCATGATCGTTTCTTTCTTAATTCCAGCTTCCTTTGCCATCTTCATCGTCTCATCTAAGTCTGCTACCACATCATTTAAATAATCCTTATAATCTGTATCCTTACGGTTATGCATCAAGCAAGAAGCAACTCCTGTTTCCGCTAAAACTGCAGCCATAGTTCCATCCCACTTAAGCCCCCAGATGTCATTGATCAGATCTGCTCCAGCCTCGATCCCTGCTTTTGCAACTCCTGATTTATAAGTATCTAGGGATACTGGTACATCAAATTCCTTTTTTAATGCTTCGATCACAGGTGTGACTCTTGCGATTTCTTCTTCATCAGAGATCACGTGTATCCTCCGGGTCTTGTAGATTCTCCTCCAACATCAATGATCGCTGCTCCATCTCTGATCATCTCATCAGCATGCTTTAGTGCCGCATCTAAATGATCATATTTTCCTCCATCTGAAAATGAATCTGGTGTCACATTCAAAATTCCCATGATGTATCCATGATGTTTCGTATCAAATGTCTTATTTCCAATAATCATAGCATCTCTCCTAGTATATATACTTGTTGTTTTTCTTTTCTTCCGGCCAATAACATTCTTGCCTTGCTTTGCAGTGGATACAATCTCTTGAAAGTTTATCTGCACGATAAAAGATTGATGCAAAACTTCGCTTTCTTCTTTCATGTCTCTATGCCTTAAGATCTATCTGTCATAAACTTCTCTCTTCTCTGGTATATCCACCAGTCCGTTAAGATTCCTCAGCAAGAATTGCACCCGCTTCCTCGTGAGAAATTCCTTTTCATACTGATCAGCTCTCCCAAGATCATGAAGCAATGCAGTCGCATAAATGATATCTTTGGACACAGGAAGTCTTTTTTCAAGGATCATCAGATAACTGATTCTTGCCACTGACAAAAAAAAAAATGTTCTATATCATGGCCGCAAAACTTTCGATCTATTTCTAAATTGTTGTAGTCTCTCGTATGTCTCCTTGTATTTCTCATGCCATACGATCTTTTGGAATCTTTCCACTGTTTCTATCCTCTATTTTTAGTTCATTCTGAATGATAATGTACCGCAGATTATGATCACATCTTCTTTTATCTGCTTGTTGTTTTACCTCTTCAAGACACTCTTTCAGTCTCTGTCTTTCTTCTACATCATGATGATATTTCCTTACACATTCTGCAAGATCCTTACTTGATAAAGCCCTCGCATTATCTGGTGCTACCGTGTAAACTTTTGCTGCCATTGACGTAAGGATCTGTATCATCTGTTCATAGTCTTTATCTGATAACACTCCCATTATATAGATTAATCGTCTGTTTGTAAAATTATTTTGTAAAAAATTTAACAGACTTTTCGCTCCATCCGGATTATGTGCTCCGTCACAAATGACTAGTGGGTCCTTTTCTAAGATCTCAATCCTGCCTCTCCAGATTGTTTTACGTAATCCATCTTCTGTCTGAAATTCACTGATACAATAATAATTTCTTATCGTATTCAATGCTTCTAATGCCAAGGCAGCATTATTGATCTGATGTCTTCCAAGAAGAGGAATTTCTATCTTTTCATACCATCTTCCATCTGATGAACGATAAGAAAAGCTCTCTCCATTTAAAGATTCACTTAACACACGGATCCTTCCGAATTTACAAAAGTAACTTTGCAGTGCATCTCTTTTGCCTTTTCTTTGATCACTTCGTTTACGGATTCTTGATTGTTATATGAAATAACTGGACATCCTTCTTTTATGATCCCCGCTTTTTCTGCTGCGATCTTTTCTATCGTGTCTCCAAGAAACTGCATATGGTCCATTCCGATCGATGCAATGATCACCGCGATTGGTTTCTTAACTACGTTCGTTGCATCAAGTCTGCCACCCATTCCTGTTTCCAATAACACAACATCCACTTTTTTATCGAGAAAATAAAGAAAACTGAGTGCCGTTTCAATCTCAAAACATTGTCGGATGTGACATCCCGTCTCTCACCATCTCTTCCGAAATTTTCTTTTATTTTTTCCATATAAAAAGCACAGATCTTCTTTTGAAATGTTCTCTTCATTGATGCGAAATCTCTCTTCATAGCAAAAAGATGCCGGGGAGACATACCTCCCCGCACGATATCCACTTTCTCTGAAGATTCCTGCAAGAAATGCAAGCGTTGATCCTTTTCCATTGGTCCCGGCAATATGAACCACTTTAAGCTGATCCTGTGGATTTCCAAGTCTTTCTAATAATTCTTTAATATTATCAAGTCCTAAAACACTTCCAAATTTATTCGTATTTTGTATAAAATTCATTGCTTCTTCGTAATTCATCACTGCCTCCAGTTTCTATTTCCTTCGATCTAATGTACAAAACGCTTCTTTGATCACCTGTGTCATAGTTTTTACATAGATGATCTCAGACCTTCGACAACTTCCTCTTCAAACTCTTTGACATCTTTTTCATTTGATTTTGGAACAAGTACTTTTGTAATTCCAAGCCGTTTTGCTGCAAGAAGCTTTTCTTTAATCCACCGATCATAAGAACATCTCCGCGGATCGTAACTTCCCCTGTCATTGCCAGATTTCCACAGACTTTATTACCTGTGATCGCTGACAAAACGGCTGTTGTCATCGTAATTCCAGCAGATGGTCCGTCTTTTGGCACGGCTCCTTCTGGAATATGAATATGTATATCATGTTTTTCAAAGAAATCCTGTTTGATCTTATATTTTCTACTCTGCTTCTGATATAACTGATCGCCGCCTGTGCAGACTCTTTCATGACATTTCCAAGGGATCCTGTCACCTGAACCGCTCCTTTTCCCGGCATAACATTTACTTCAATCTTTAATGTCACCCCACCAACAGCTGTCCAAGCCAGTCCATGAACAATTCCGACATGATCTCTTAGAGTGTCTTTTTCCCATTCATAAACAGGTCTTCCAAGATAATCTTTGATCACTTTCTTTGTGATCGTTACTTTTCTGTGTTTCTTCTGGTAGATGTCTCTTGTCACCTTTCTCGAAACTTGTCCAATTCTTCTCTCTAAGTTTCTGACCCCTGCTTCTCTTGTGTAATCTGTGATCAGAAATCTCAGGGCATCTTCCTTCCAGTGAATCTGTGTATCATTTAATCCATTTGCTTCCATCTGTTTCTTTACCAGATAGTCATTCGCAATGTGATACTTCTCATTCTCTGTATAACTTGATACCTCGATGATCTCCATACGGTCAAGCAGTGGTCTTGGAATCGTAGAAAGGTCATTGGCCGTTGCAACAAATAAGACATCACTTAAATTCAATGCAACTTCCAGATAATGATCTGTAAAATGTTCATTCTGTTCCGGGTCTAATACTTCAAGCAGTGCAGACGCGGTATCTCCTCTCTGGTCTTTCCCTGTCTTATCGATCTCATCCAATAACATTAACGGATTTCTAACTTTTACCTTCTTTAATGCTTCAACAATACGTCCTGGCATCGCTCCAACATAAGTTTTCCTATGTCCACGGATCTCTGATTCATCCCTGACGCCGCCAAGAGATAAACGAATATATTTTTTATTCGTTGCTTTCGCAATTGATCTGGCAATAGATGTCTTTCCTGTTCCTGGAGGTCCTACAAGACAAAGGATCGCTGCATCTTTCTTTCCACTCATAGCACGTGCTGCTAAATATTCCAAAACACGTTCCTTGACTTTTTCCATTCCATAATGATCTCGATCGAGTATCTGTTGTGCATGATCTAAGTCTGTGGAATCTTCGCTCATCTCTTCCCATGGAACTTCAAACATTGTCTCGATATAAGTTCTTAACACAGAGCTTTCTGGTGTCTGATTTCCCATTGTTTGAAAACGCGATATCTCTTTTTTGAGCTTCTCTTTGACTTCATCGGATGCTTTTAGATTCTTAAGTTTCTCCATAAATTCATCCGCTTCATCTTCTACATTCGTCTCTCCAAGTTCCTCACGGATCACTTTGATCTGCTCTCGCAGCACATATTCTTTCTGATTTTTGTCAATATTCACTTTAACTTTCTGTTGGATCTTCTGCTTCAATTTCAGAACATCTAGTTCTTCCTGCAGCATGACAAGCATTAATTCACAGCGCTCTTTTAGATCCATTTCTTCCAAAAGTTTCTGTTTCTCTGGATAAGAAAATGGAATATGTGTTGCAAGTTCGTCCACCAGAATCTCCACATCTGTCAATAATAAAAATATAATTTACTATATTCTGATCCAAATGTGGCCAGGCTTTCGCATAACCTTCAAATGCTTCTTTGATCATTCGAAGAAATGCTTCTCTTTCAAATTCCTCAAATGACTGTTGTTCTACATGATCATATAAAACCCCTACTTTATAGAATGGTTCGTACTCAACAGTTTCAGAAAGCTCTGCACGAAATAATCCTTCTGCAAAAACCCTCAAAATATTCTTTGGAAGCTTTACAACCTGTTTGATCCTTGCCAGTGTTCCTACACGATATAAATCCTCAATTCCTGGATCTTTCTGCCATCGGATCGATCTGATTATTTAAAAAGATCATCTGGTCATGTTCCATAGCTTCTTCAATTGCTTTTACAGAACGGCTTCGTGATACATCAAAATGAATGACTGTATTCGGAAATATATACTTGCCTCTCATTGGAAGCATTGGTAGTGTTTTTTCATTCAAGTCTTCCTTTCATTTCTGAATTATTTGTCTGTAAATTTCATCAGACACGAAGAAAAACTGCTTTGACACAAGAATCTCTTGCATGAAAGCAGTTTTTATTTCGGCTAATCTATCTATGCAATCTCACCATGATTGCTTGTCTTTACCCGTTTTTTGGCACTGCGGCTTTCACCTTCACTCCAGAATGTTCGATCATTGGTTTTTCTTTACCTTCTACGACATCTTTTGTGATCAGGCACTCTGATACATCTGTCTGTGATGGGATTTCGTACATTAAATCCATGATCACACCTTCCATGATCGCACGAAGTCCTCTGGCACCTGTCTTACGTTCTAATGCTTTCTTGGCAATTGCAACTAATGCATCATCATCAAACATAAGTTTCACACCATCCATCTCGAACAATCTCTGGTACTGTTTCACGAGAGCACTCTTTGGTTCTTTCAAAATGCGTACTAAGGCTTCTTCATCCAATGGATTTAGAGATACATTCACTGGAACTCGTCCAATGAACTCTGGAATCAGACCAAACTTCACAAAATCTTCTGGCAATACCTGTCTTAACAGCTCACCGAGATCTGTTTCCTTCTGCCCAAATACATCTGCTCCAAATCCAATAGATTTCTTGCCAATTCTTGATTCGATGATCTTCTCTAATCCGTCAAAGGCTCCTCCACAGATAAACAGGATATTGGATGTATCAATCTGAATAAATTCCTGATGAGGATGTTTTCTTCCTCCCTGTGGCGGCACAGACGCTACAGTACCTTCAATGATCTTTAATAATGCCTGCTGCACACCCTCTCCAGAGACATCTCTTGTGATCGATGTATTCTCAGACTTTCTTGTGATCTTATCAATCTCATCAATATAGATGATTCCACACTGTGCACGGTCAATATCATAATCTGCTGCCTGAATGATCTTAAGAAGAATATTCTCAACATCCTCACCAACATATCCTGCTTCTGTAAGAGCAGTCGCATCTGCGATCGCAAATGGTACATTTAACATCTTTGCTAATGTCTGGGCTAATAATGTTTTTTCCTGAACCTGTTGGTCCAAGCATTAAAATATTACTCTTCTGCAATTCCACATCAGAGTCTCCACCCATTAAAATTCTTTTGTAATGATTATATACAGCTACGGAAAGTACTTTCTTTGCCTCATCCTGTCCAATAACATACTGGTCTAGAAATTCTTTGATCTCTTTTGGCTTACGTAAATTGATCTCTCCGTCATTCTCTGCATACTGTTCAAATTCTTCTTCAATAATCTCAGAACAAATGTCAATACATTCATCACAAATATAAACATTCTTACCCTTTTGGTCCCGCGATCAGTTTGCGGACTTGGTCCTGTGTCTTTATTTACAAAAAAGAACATCTTAATATCTTTTTTTTCGTCATTATAACCTGCCACCAGATCACCCCACTATTCTATCACTATCTATTTTCCATAACCTTATCGATCAGGCCGTATTCCAGTGCTTCCTGTGCAGTGAGCCAGTTATCACGTTCTGTATCCTTGACGATTGTCTCATATGGCTGTCCTGTATTCTCGCTTAAGATCGTGTTTAATTTCTTCTTTGTTCTAAGAATATGTTCTGCTGCGATCTCAATCTCTGTTGCCTGTCCCTGTGCTCCTCCAGATGGTTGATGGATCATGATCTCAGCATTCGGTAAAGCCAGACGTTTTCCTTTTGTTCCACCAGATAACAGGAACGCTCCCATGCTGGCAGCCATTCCCATACACATTGTGGATACATCACACTTCACATACTGCATCGTATCATAGATCGCCATTCCGGCGGTTACAGAACCGCCAGGGCTATTGATATATAAATTGATGTCTTTATCTGGATCTTCTGATTCTAAGAATAATAACTGAGAAACCACAAGTCCTGCTGTGACATCATTCACTTCTTCTCCTAAGAAAATGATTCTTTCTTTCAGCAGTCTGGAGTAAATATCATAAGATCTTTCTCCTCTGCTTGTTTGTTCAATGACATAAGGTACTAAACTCATCCTTGCATCCTCCTAATGATAGTTACGGCAGTTTATTTATGTCTGTCAAATAGAACATAAAGTTATAAAATGCCTTGCTTATTTTGCTTCACCTACAAGGAAATCTACAGCTTTCTGTACTGCGATGTCATCCATCATCTGGTCTTTCTGAGCTCCCTGAATGATCTTTCAAGCTGCTCTGTTTCCATCTGATACATTCCTGCCATCTTTTCCAGTTCTGCTTTGAAGTCTTCCTCGCTTGCTGTGATATCTTCTGCTTTCGCGATCGCTTCTAATACCAGACGTGTTTCGATTCTCTTAACTGCCTGTGGTTTAAGTCATCTGCGAATTTCTGTGCATCCATTCCAGAGAACATTAAATACTGTTCCATAGAAAGTCCCTGATAGCTTAATCTCTGAGCAAATTCATCTGTCATCTGCTGAACCTGTTCTTCGATCATAGCCTCTGGAATATCCATTGTAGCTGCTTCTACAGCTGCATCTACGATCTTGTTTTCTCTTTCAGTATTAGCTGCTTCTTTCTTTCTATCGCGGATCTTTCTTTATTATCTGCTTTGTAATCTTCTAATGTTTCAAATTCAGATACTTCTGCTGCGAATTCGTCATCTAATTCTGGAAGTTCTTTTTTCTTTGATTGCTTTTACTGTTACTGTAAATACAGCATCTTTTCCTGCAAGATCAGGTGCATGATATTCTTCTGGGAATGTCACGTTGATATCTGCTGTTTCGTTTAAATTCTTTCCTACTAACTGTTCTTCAAATCCTGGGATGAATGCTCCAGATCCGATAACTAATGTCTGATCTTCAGCTGTTCCACCTTCGAATTTCACTCCATCAACAGATCCAGAGTAATCAATTGTTAAGATATCGCCGTCTTTTACTGCACGATCTTCAATTGTGATCTCTCTTGCGTTCTGTTCCTGAACTTTCTTTAATTCTTCTTCGATTTCGTCTTTTTCACTGTAACTCTTGTTTTAGGTACTTCAATTCCTTTGTAGTCTCCTAAAGTTACTTCTGGTTTTAATGCAAATGTTGCTGTGAAGATAAAGTCTTTACCTTTCTCTAACTGAGTAACATCGATTTCTGGTCTTGAAACGATCTCTAAATCTGTATCTTTCATAGCTTCTGCATAAGCGTCTGGAATTAAGATGTTTGCTGCATCTTCATAGAAGATTTCAACTCCGTATTCTTTTGCGATCAACTGGAAAGGTACTTTTCCTTTACGGAATCCAGGTACATTAAACTGTCCTTTTTTCTTGTTAAAGCCTGTTTGATAGCGTTATCTAAATTTCGCTGCTTCAACTTCAAATTGTTACCTTTGCCATATTATGTTCTAAGTTTTCCACTTGCAAACTCATCTGTATAGATCCTCCTAAAAATTATTATCTTTTTGTAATTTCACAAACATTTACCTATTATAGCATAAGATTTGCGCGTTATACAAGCATCTTTGCGTTATTTTTCACTTTTTTTCTTGATAAACATACTCATTTGAACTGCTTAGTACCCTTAGAGCCTTACTGACGATACTCACTTTAAACGTATCCCCTCTTTGAGATCTTTCTTCGATACCTCCAAAAGATGTTCATTATGGTAGGTTGTATTGATCTTTACATCGCCATCAAATACCTGACAGAAATTCGTAAAATTGTTCCTACGATAAAGATGCTGTCCTTTGTCTCATATATCTTCGTCACCGTAAGCGGCCGGATTCCAAATTGAAGGTCCGTTGCCTTAAATGGATTCTCCTGATTCCATACATACTGTTTTCCGTACAACATATCATACTGAAGCTCTTTCATGTCTTTCTGATAATTTTTTGTACCTTTTCTTGTCTGGTGAAAACTGTTCATTAGTCCTGTATGGATATTACACTTATTCAGAACTTCTGATCCAAGATCATACGCCTCGATCGTTCCGTCCTTCTTCTTCAATCCAATATTATCCCACATAAAATAACTTGTCTGATATTTATTTCCATATGTCAGATCTTCATCTTCGATCTCCAAACTTGGAAGATGATCTCCATACATACAAAGAATCGTTGGTTCTCCACGCTGTTGTAATGCTTTGACCAGTTTCCCGACAAAATTGATCCATCTGATAAACCTGATTGACATAATAAGTATATTTATTCTTCAGTGCTTCATCCTCAATTCCTTCAACCGTGATCTCTGGATTCTCGATGATCTGTGTTGTTGGATAATCTCCATGTCCCTGTACAGAAATACAATAAAACATAATCCTGTCCCTTCGTAGAATTCAAACTATCCATAATACACCCGGTCAGGATCTGATCTTTTGCCCATCCATTTTCTGTCCATTTCTTGATGTTCATACTTTCCTTTGTTGTAAATGTATCAAAACCAAGCTGTGAGAATACCAGATCTCGATCATAAAATGCCGCACTGTTATCATGGATCGCGTGTGCCTTATATCCGTAATTCTTCAATACCGTCGCCATGCTCTCTGTCGTTGTATTCTGAAGCACTGTTTTATATGGATATTCTGCTGCTCCAAAATGGTCCAGATTCATTCCTGTGATCAGTTCAAACTCAGAGTTTGCTGTTCCTGCCCCATAAGACGGCATAGAAAGCTGTCCAGAGGAATATCCTTTCATATACTTATGGAAATTTGGTAATGGATCTTTGTTAAACTTAACTCCTTTGACCTGCGTAATATCAAAATGTGATTCCAACTGTACAAAGATGATATTTGGTTTCTTTACCTTTTCTTTCTTCATCTTTGCAACCTTCTTCTGTGTTCGTTTCTCAATCTTCTTGATCTTCTTTTCTGAATAATCTGATGGTTTATCAATTCCATTCTTCAAGGCTGTAATACTGAAACAATACGGTGTTCCATAATCACTGAATGCAATTCGGATATTATGGATCTGATCTACCAGCATTCCACTCTTAAATCCATAAGAAGTAACTCCCGAAAATACTGCTATGATCACTATAACTTTTTATAAATCCGCTCTTGCGGTTTAAGTGTTCTTCTATTGGAAGATACATATAAGCCACTACTAACAATACCAATGCGATCAGTAACAATGCTCCCATTGCTCCAATCTCAAGTGGCGAGAAGTAATTATTCATAACTGGCAATACAGACTTCATCAACGTAATATCTACATACGTAAATGGAGTATTTCTTGAACTGAGCATCATAAAATTTACGATTCCAACGATACTCCATAGCAGTGTTACTATTATATAGGAAAATAGTCGTCTCTTAGTAATCAGTGTCACAGAGTATGTTACGAAAATAATAAAGATACTATATAAAAAACATCTTACTTCTCTGATCCACAAATCCCACAGCACTAAGATCAAATGTCTGACGTCCCAAAACTTCCAATACAAACGCCAGCACAACTGACAATACAAAATTACATATCAATGGATGTTTTCGAAGCTTCTTTACGATCGTATTTCCGATATTCTTAAAAAAAGTTTTCATGCTTTTCTCCTTTGCTCTTTTTCGTTATCATAGTATTATATCATTCAAAACAGAAAGTATCTAGTTATAACTTCTTAAATCTTTATTAAAATGTAAACACTTTCGCCCAAACTTATTAAGTTTTTAATAAAATACCACGTTCTTATTTGACTTCATAGATATTCCGTGTTAAAATCACT
>ENA-OPYV01000192-OPYV01000192.1-human-gut-metagenome-genome-assembly--contig:-NODE-192-length-19418-cov-2.085895_pt1 | contig 19418 bp, 34 predicted proteins | sample MGYA00242474_ERZ504485 | MGnify/ENA primary metagenome ERZ504485 (study PRJEB26092, sample SAMD00036263) | human gut metagenome | host: Homo sapiens | study: EMG produced TPA metagenomics assembly of...
AGGGCTTTTACGACTACAATGGCGGGAAAGGATTTCGTGCAACCCGTCATCAAGGTAGGGGTAAAATTTTAAGAACTAATCATTTAATCGTGCTACAATGAGTAAAATAATAGAGTGTGAAAATATTACGCATTATTACGGAAACCGCTTGATTTACGAAAATCTCAGTTTCGACGTGGAGCAGGGAAAGGTATTGGGCCTGTTGGGAAAGAACGGCACAGGGAAAACCACCATCATCAATATCCTCAACGGTTACCTGAAGCCTCGTTCGGGCGTGTGCAGGCTGTTTGGTGAGGAGATGGAACACCTCTCTCCGCTTACCAAATCGAAGGTGGGACTGTTGCTGGAAGGCCATGTGCAACATGCCTATTTTACGGTTTCGCAGATAGAGAAATTTTATTCGGTCTTCTTCCCGAAATGGAAGAAAGAGGCCTATTATGAATTGCTGAAAAAGTTGCAGGTACTTCCTTCACAGAAACTCTCTACCATGTCGTGCGGACAGCGTTCGCAGGTAGCGTTGGGACTGCTTTTTGCCCAGGACCCGGAACTGCTGATTCTGGATGATTTTTCCATGGGACTAGACCCGGCTATCGCCGTCTGTTTGTGGAATACCTCGGGAATATGCGTCGGCAGAGAACAAGACAGTCTTTCTCACTTCGCACATCATTCAGGACATGGAATTGCTGATAGATGATTGTATGATCATGGACTATGGCCGCTTGCTGTTGCATAAGCCGGTAAAGGAAATCATGCACCATTTCAAGCGATACCGTTTCACCCGTCCGGGAGATACATTTAAGCTGGAGGGCGATGAAGACTTCTGGTATCCCTCTGCATTGGGCGATAAATGGGAAGTATATTCGTTTCTGCCAAAGGCCGAAGTCGAACAACGGTTGAAGGCGATGGGTGTCACGGAAATTACAGAGGAGAATCTTTCGCTGGAAGATGCATTTATTGGTTTAACAGGTAAATATTAATGTCATGAATTTATTCAGAGCCTTGTCTTATAAAGAATGGATGAAAACCCGCCGCCTGATTGGGGTGATGCTGTTGCTGATGGCAGTAGCCGTGGGTTATACCTACATCGACCTTACCCATGAAATCCGTTTGAATGAAGCAGTTAATGTGTGGTATGGCTGTCTTTTTCAGGGCACATCGGTTGCCCCGTGGATGATGTACCTGCTGCCACTGGCCGGAATTGCATTGGGAGTCGTGCAGTATGTGCCCGAAATGACGCAGAAACGGCTGAAGCTGACACTCCATCTTCCGGCAGGAGAAACACAAATTATGGCCTCCATGCTGTGGTATGGTTTCAGTGTCGTCTTGCTGCTTTGTCTGCTGCTTTCGCTGGTCCTGGCGGCTGTGGTTCGTTTGTTTCTGCCTTCCGAGGTTGTAGGAATGATGCTCCAGCAGTTGCTTCCCTGGATAGTGGCAGCAGTGGCAGGCTATGGCTTCACTGCGTGGGTTTGTATCGAGCCCCAGTGGAAACAGCGGATGCTATGCATTGTGGTATCGGTGGGACTGCTGTCCATGCTGTTTGTTTCCTCCTATCCCGGAGCCTATTCACAGTTCGGGGCAGGAATCGGCTGGATACTGGCAGCTTCTTTTATCTTTCCTTTCTCATCCTGCATTCGGTTCAAGTATGGTGTACAATAAAAAAACAATGAACAATGAAATATAAATCTCTCATTTTTTCAATTCATTCTGGTGTCTGTCACCCTGTTGGCTTCCTGGACGGTGCCGGCACTGGTACAGAAAATGACCGACGATTCGCACAGTTATCCGCTGATGTATTATAGTGCCCGGTTGAAGGAACTTTGCGTGATTGACTTTCGCGAGCATAAGAATTCATTTTATGATATTCATGGCAACGAGTATCCTCGTGCGCAATACGATTCACTGCTTCCGCTGCTGAATTATCGCCAGCTGGCCATGGAAGGCCAGTTGCCCGATTCGCTGGAGGGACAGGCCATCGACGTGAAAATCCTGCGGAGCAAAACAAGTGATGTTCCGTTTTCGTCCGGTCGATGTATTCTCTCCGCAACCCGCTATGGGGGTGTTGCTGGAAGCCATGCCCAAACGGGGAAATCTTACGCTTCCCGGCGACTACTTCCGGATGGACCGTGAACTGACTTTTGTCGATGCGCAGTCCAATTCGGTAAATCGGCAGAAGAGTGAAATCTTCACCAAAGAGCTTATCAAGAAAGGGTTTAGCTTTCCGGTAAAAGCTTATTGGGGAAACCCTACAGTGAGAAAGCCCTATGAGGAGGGCTATTTCTGTCTGGACAGCAAAGGGGCTCTCTTCCACCTGAAGATGGTGAACGGACGGCCTTTCGTGAAAGATACGGGTATCGGTTCGCAGCTGGGCATCAAATGGTTTGTCATGAGTGAGACGAGCGACAAGCGTTTCTATGGCTATCTGTTTGGCGAGAAAGGTGAAATGGGCTTACTGGAAAGCACGGATGAAGGCGGTTATCGCTTCCTGCCGTTCGATATCCGTCCGATAGACATCACGAAAGACGAAATCAGCATTCTGGGAAACCTGCTTTACTGGACCGTACGCGTATCGGATGCGGAAGGAATGGACTGCTACGGACTGGATGCCGTGACGCTTCAGTCACTCTCTTCCTATCATCAGGACCGGAAGCGCGTTTTGTGGGATGAGTTGTCGGAATGGCTGTTCCCGTTCCGTTTGTCACCTTCTTCCGAAACGAGTTCCTTGTGAATCTCTATGCGGGTAATCTTTCTTCAAAGGGATTAGCGGTGAGCTTCTTTTTAGCCCTCCTGACTTTCTTTTTGTGCAGAAACAAGGTATCTTTGTACAGACGGATACTGATGGCGCTATGCGTGTGCGCTGCCGGCTTATCCGGGATAGTAGCACTGTTATTTCTTCCTTGGAATAAATATGAATAACTATAAATTCAAATTGAAAATGAAAAAACTGTTTTTTTATCGTAGCTGCGGCCTGTCTGCTGACGGCTACCTCGTGTGTGAACAATAACAAAAAATCAGAGACCTCTCAGGAACAGCCTACTGCCGCTCTGTCGGCCAGTGAGGCAAAATATGTGGAAGACATTTTGAAGGATGCAGAAAAGAATGTAGATAAGGAGGTGGTGCTGAAAGGATTCATCACACATACCTGCAAGCATTCCGGACGCCGTTGCTTTGTAATGGGAAAAGACCAGAAGACTTCCGTACGTGTGGAGGCAAAAGGCAATATCGGCGGATTCAACCGTGAGCTGATTGGTTCAGAGGTCATCATCAAAGGGATTCTTCGCGAGAACCGTCTGACCAAGGAATACATTGACCAGGCGGAAGAAGAATTGAAGGAAAAGCAGGGAAAAGCAGAAGGCAACGGCGAAACCTGCGATGCGGAGATGAACAACATTCAGAGCATGCGTGAATGGATGAAGGCCAATAACAAGGACTATTATTCCATTTACTACATAGACGGCACGGAATATGAAGTGGCGGAATAAGAGCCTCTCCTACTGGCTTCGTGTGCTGCACCGTGACCTGGGCTACCTGATGGTAGGAGCCTGCCTGATTTATGCCGTGTCGGGCATCCTGCTGAACCACATGAATGGCAAGGATCCGGCTTTCCGTACCACGGAAGCGGCCGTTCAACTGGAGAAAGGCATGCAGGCCGAAGAACTCCTTGCGGCATGGAACCGACAGGAAGATTTGCCTCCTGTAAAGCGGGTGCTGTCTATTGATGAAAGCCATCATCGCCTGATGCTGGAAGGCGGCGTGGGTGTGTATGACGCAGCCAGCGGTTGTGTAGATTATGAAGTACATGAAAAACGTCCGGTGGTGTACTGGTTCAACCGGTTGCATTCAACCGCATTCAGGGATGGAATCTCATTGGGCGACTTTTTCGCCATTTCGCTGGTATTCTTTGCCGTATCCGGATTGTTCATGGTCAAGGGAAAAAATGGACTGGCAGGACGCGGAAAGTGGTTACTTTTAGCGGGTATTCTGATTCCGCTGGGATACATCTGGCTGGTTGCCTGAACATTAAAATATATATGATAAAAGTCGCCTGTCTCATTGGCAAAGAGGCAGGCGATTTTTATGTTTTGCTATGCAAACCGTACGTTTTCCTGCGCAGAAACATACGGTTTACGGCAAGGAAAACATACGTTTCTGCATCGGGAAACATAAAAGGTGAAAAAAGGATTGCAAATAATCTTCTTTGCCTTTTTACATCACTCTATCAAGAAAGCGGATTATTCTATGTTCCGTATGAATTTGGTCGGCACACCTCCCACTACGGTATTGGCCGGCACGTCTTTCGTTACGACGGCTCCGGCTGCAATGATGGCGTTGTCACCAATGGTAACTCCCTGCAGAATGGTGCTGTTAGAGCTACCCATACGCGTTTTCCCAGTACGATGGGAGCCGGTGTCATGGCCGCACGCTTTTCCGGATTCATGTCGTGATTAAGTGTGGCGAAAACCACGTTGTGCCCAATCAGGCAACCGTCGCCCAATGTCACTCCACCCTGGTCCTGGAAATGGCAGCAGGCATTGATAAACACATCTTTTCCTATATGGATATTTTCCCAAAATCAGTATAAAAAGGAGGAAATACCCGGAAAGTGTCGTCTACTGGCCGACCAAAAAGCCGGGACATCAGTGCCCGGATTTCTTCCATGGTGTGATACGATCCGTTCAGTTCGAATGTAATGCGGCGGGCTTCGTCACTCATGCGGTTAAGCAATTCCATAATTTCGGGTGTGTCAAGCGGTTTTCGCATGGTACGTGCATCAAAAATCATTTAGTTCCATGTGCTATGTTTGAATGGGTAATACAATTTTTTATTTTACAAAAATATCCTGATTTTCGGAAAACACGATATACATATTACGGATAATCATACCCCAATTACTTGTATACCGACAAAATGCCTCACTTTGTATCACTTTTTCTGTTTTGTTTGTTTTTATCGCGTACATTTGTAAAACTTTAAATGACACATCATGAAAAAACGTATGTAATGCTAATTTTCCTTCCTTTTTGGTCTGCACCATGGGATTTTCGCAGACCCGGAAGGCTGTTTCTATTTTAGGAGATTCGTACTCTACTTTCGAGAATTACCTTCAGCCTGATACCAATGCCGTGTGGTACTTTCAGCAGCCGCGGAAAAACAACGATGTCCGTTCTGTAGACCAGACCTGGTGGTATAAGTTTATTAAGGAAAGCGGATACCGTCTGTGCGTAAACAATTCTTTCTCGGGTGCAACTATCTGCCACACCGGTTACCGGAAAGAGGATTATTCCGACCGCTCGTTTGTAACACGAATGAACAACCTGGGGTGTCCGGACCTCATTTTCATTTTTGGAGCAACGAACGACAGCTGGGCCGGGGCTCCCATCGGTGAATACCAGTATGAAAACTGGACGAAAAAAGATTTGTACAGTTTCCGTCCGGCCATGGCTATATGCTGGAACACATGCAGTACCGTTATCCCAACGTGGAGATTTATTTTCTGTTGAACTGCGACCTGAAACCGGAAATCAATGAGTCTGTAAAGACTATCTGTGCATACTATCACGTGCCTTGCATCGAACTGAAAGGAATCGACAAGCAGGGAGGGCATCCTTCCATAAAAGGTATGCAGCAAATCAACGAACAGATAAAAGCTTATTTTGCCAGTCGGCAATAAGGAAAAAGAAAACGGCTTGACGAATATGTCAGGCCGTTTCTTTTAATAATTCCAGAATCAGTTGCTCCAGTCTGTCTCTCACTTCATCCATCGGGACTTCTTGCTGTAACTCAGCCTGTAGTGAAGTGACTCCCTTGTCTATAAACCCACAGGGATGAATGTAACTGAAATACCTTAAATCTGTATTGACATTCAGGGCAAGACCGTGCATCGTAACGAAATGGCTGCTTCTTACCCCCATGGCACAGATTTTACGTTCTTCGGGCGTACCCGTAGCCAGCCAGACGCCAGTAGCCCTGTGCACTCTGGCGGCTTCTATGCCGTAGGTCCGGCACACACGAATCACCGCTTCTTCTAACAGGTGCAGGTATTCCTTCAAACCCAAGTGAAAATCTTCCAGGTTCAGAATTGGATAACACACCCATTGTCCTGGTCCGTGATAGGTAATGTCTCCTCCCCTGTCTACCTGAAACAATTCGGCATGAATGGTCTGTAACTGTGTGGGGTTCAACAGCATATTGGCTGCCTTTCCGTGCTTTCCCAGGGTGTAGACATGCGGATGCTGACAGAAAATAATCCGGTTGGTATAAGGTTTCCGTTCAGCTTGGCATCAATGAGTTCATCGAAGAGAGCAGTTTGTCGTTCCCAAGCTTCAGAATAAGAGATGAGTCCCCAGTTTTCTATTGTAATCATGGCATTCAATTCTTAAAGGTTACATTTTGCAAAGAAAAAATTTTTGGTGTGAATGGCAAAGATTTACAAAAAGAATTCCTTTTTACATCGCAATTCGGGAAGTTATGCTATATTTGTAGACAGAGAAATCATTTTTTGAGAAAAAACGTCTGAACATGATGAAAAAATACAAAGAGGCCTTATTCCCCTCTGTTCGTGTGTGGCTTGTTTTCCACCATGATGCTACCGGGGTGTATCGGAAACGGGACAGCCGGAGGAAACGAAGTTTCAGTGGATTTCATTCCTATGGATACGACTGTGTATCTGGATGAAGCCAATACGGAATCACCTAAATGCCAGAATAAAAATCAATTTTAAATATTTAAGTCGGCCAATAAGAACGATTCGCTGACGCAGGTAATCAATCAGGTGCTGGAGGATGCTTTTTCAAGTGCACATGCCGGAGCAGCTTCTCCACAGGCCTTTGTCTCGTCTATCAAAGAAAGCCTGGCAGGTGATTACCTGAAGGATGTGCAGGGAAGTTATCAGACCGACTTGAAGAACGGAATGAAGCCCGATGAAATTCCTAACTGGTATAACTACGAATATGAGATAAATTCGGAACTGCAAGAAGGTAAAGACAGTATATGGAATTATGCCGTCACTACTTTCCAATATACCGGAGGCGCACATCCCAACACATGGGCACAGTGGGTTAACATTGATGCGGCCAATGGGAAAAAGCTGGACAAGAGCGAAGTGTTTGCCAAAGGAGCTGAAGAGGATATCTGCCGGCTGATTCTGGACAAGCTACTGGCAGAAGCCAATAAAAAGCTGGAGACAGATACGCTGACCTGTGTAGAGGGACTTCAGGCGGTAGGTATCTTGTTGGACACGGACTTGTATGTGCCCGACAACTTCCTGCTCGAAAAAGAAGGAGTGACATTCCTTTATAACACCTACGACATTGCACCTTATTACATGGGACGCTTCCAACTGACGGTTCCCTATGAAGAAATCAATACTTATTTAATCAAGAAAATAATCGTACATGGACATTATCTTAAAAATATTTCCCGAACCTGAGCGAGGTTCAGCAACAGCAATTTTGCAGCTTTGTATGACCTATATACCGACTGGAACAGCAAAATCAACGTGATTTCGCGAAAAGACATTACCAACCTGTATGAGCATCATGTGCTGCATCACTGGGCATTGCCAAGGTCATGCAGTTCCGTCCGGAAACGACTGTGATGGATTTGGGTACCGGCGGTGGTTTCCCTGGAATTCCGCTGGCTATTCTCTTTCCGGAAACACATTTCCATCTGGTAGACAGTATCGGCAAGAAAGTGAAGGTGGCTACTGAAATAGCCAATGCCATCGGCTTGAAGAACGTCACTACCCGTCATTGCCGTGCGGAGGAAGAAAAGCAATTGTTCGACTTCGTGGTAAGCAGGGCCGTCATGCCGCTGGCTGACTTGCTGAAAATCATCCGCAAGAATATCAAGAAGGAACAGCACAATGCCCTTCCCAACGGACTGATCTGCCTGAAGGGCGGTGAGCTGGAACGGGAAGTCATGCCTGTAAAGCATCAGACACTTATGTATGATTTGAAGGATTATTTTGAAGAGGAATTTTTTGAGACCAAGAAAGTGGTTTATGTCACAATCAACGGATAATCGATATGAAAATAAAGACATTTGAATTCAATATGTTTCCGGTCAACTGCTATGTGGTGTGGGGACGAGGAAACGTTGCAGGCAGCTGTAATTGATGCCGGATGTTATTATCAGGAAGAGCAGCAGATGCTGAAGAAGTTCATTGCAGAAAACGGACTTACGGTGACACATTTGCTGAATACGCATTTGCATCTGGACCATATTTTCGGCAATGCGTTTATGCTCAGAGAATTTGGAGTCAGTGCTGAAGCCGGAAAGGAAGATGAATTTCTGTTGCCGAGAACGGCAGAGTATTGCCGCATGTTCGGCTTCCCTCTGAACGAGGAACCTCCTGCACTGGGCGGCTACGTGCATGACGGCGATCTGATAAAAATAGGAAATATAGAACTGAAGGCACTTGCCGTGCCCGGCCATTCTCCCGGAAGCATGGTGTTCTATTGTGAAGCGCAGCACTGCATGTTCAGCGGTGATGTATTGTTCCGGGGCAGCATCGGGCGTGCAGACCTGGAAGGTGGAAACTTTGACCAGTTGAGGGAAAGTATCGTGGCACGTTTTGCTGACACTCCCTGACGAGACAATGGTATATCCGGGTCATGGAAACCCCACTACCATCGGCTATGAAAAGATGAACAATCCTTTCTTCCGCTGATGCGTTATTCTTTTGCTTGAAAACCATAAATCTTACCTTAATAATCATGAAAACAACGACATTCGCAAACAGACACATCGGCATCGGGGAAGAGGAACTTCCGCTGATGCTGAAAAAAATTGGAGTAAGCAGTCTGGATGAACTGATAGAGAAAAACCATTCCTGCCAAATATCCTGTTAAAAAGAACCTTTGAAACTGGGAGCTGCCATGACAGAACGTGAATTTGCCGAGCACATCGGCGAACTGGCAGCCCAGAACAAGCTATATAAGACGTATATCGGATGTGGGTGGTATGACACGGTGACTCCGGCAGTTGTTCAGCGTAACGTGTTTGAAATCCGGTTTGGTACACTTCCTATACGCCCTATCAGGCTGAAATTTCCCAGGGACGACTGGAAGCGTTGCTGAACTTTCAGACGGTAATCAGCGATCTGACTGCCCTTCCGCTGGCCAACTGTTCTCTGCTGGATGAAGCGACGGCTGCGGCGGAAGCAGCTACGATGATGTACGGGCTGAGAAGCCGTGCACAACAGAAAGCGCAGGCCAACGTGCTGTTTGTAGATGAAGAAATATTCCCTCAGACGCTGGCAGTTATTCGTACCCGGGCCATTCCGCAGGGAATGGTAGTAAAGGTAGGCAGTTACAAGGACCTGACTTTTACGCTGGATATTTTCGGTTGCATCGTGCAGTATCCGAATAACAGCGGAAGCATAGAAGATTATCGGGAATTTACCGAGCAGGCACATGCCGTAGGATGCAAGGTGGCCGTAGCAGCCGATATCCTGTCGCTTGCCCTGCTGGTTCCTCCTGGTGAATGGGGAGCTGACATTGCTTTCGGTAGCTCACAGCGTCTGGGCACACCGATGTTCTATGGAGGACCTTCTGCTGCTTATTTCGCTACACGTGATGAATACAAACGAAATATGCCGGGACGTATAATTGGTCTGTCAAAAGACAAATACGGTCATCTGTGTTACCGCATGGCCTTGCAGACTCGCGAGCAGCATATCAAGCGTGAAAAGGCGACTTCCAATATCTGTACGGCACAAGCACTGCTGGCTACCATGGCCGGATTCTATGCCGTATATCACGGACTGACGGCATAAAAGGAAATAGCCAATCATGTGCATGCCGTGGCTTTCTGGCTGGCAGAACAGCTCACGAAACTGGGATATAAATTGCAGAACGAAAATTTCTTTGATACACTGAGAATACAGTTACCGAACAACGTGACCATTCAGGAAGTGCGCACCATTGCCTTGAGCAAGGAAATCAACCTGCGCTATTTTGATAATGGTGATGTGGGTATCAGTGTCGATGAAACTACTACGCAGGCAGATGCTACGCTGATTCTGAATCTGTTTGCCGTAGCGGCAGAAGAACCGATGCATGATGTCTGTGCTATACCGGGAAAAGCTCCTGTTGCCGCACAGTTCCAGCGTCTGAGCACATACCTCACTCACGAAGTCTTCCAGAAGTATCACACCGAAACGGAAATGATGCGTTACATCAACGTCTGGAACGGAAGGATATCTCGTTGGCTCATTCCATGATTTCTTTGGGTTCTTGTACCATGAAATTGAATGCGGCATCCGAAATGCTGCCTCTTAGCAATGCGGCCTGGATGAACCTTCACCCGTTGGTTCCGGAAGACCAAGCCGCGGGATACCAGACTTTGATTCACAATCTGTCGGAACAGCTGAAGACGATTACAGGCTTTGCAGGCGTATCTCTCCAGCCGAATTCCGGTGCAGCAGGTGAATATACGGGCTTGCGCGTGATTAGAAGTTACCAGGAAAGCATCGGACAGGGTAACCGCCGATTGGTATTGATTCCGGCTTCGGCACATGGCACCAATCCGGCTTCGGCTGTACAGGCGGGTTACGAACCGCTGACGTGTGCTTGCGATGAGAATGGAAATGTGGATTGGAAGATTTGCGTGCGAAGGCTGAAGCACATAAGGATGAACTGGCAGCTTTGATGATTACTTATCCGTCTACTCACGGTATCTTTGAAGAGGAAATCAAGGAGATATGTGAGATTATCCATGCGTGCGGTGCACAGGTTTATATGGACGGAGCCAACATGAATGGACAGGTGGGACTGACCAATCCGGGTACTATCGGAGCAGACGTGTGTCACCTGAACCTGCATAAGACATTCGCGAGCCCTCACGGTGGTGGCGGTCCGGGTGTAGGTCCGATTTGTGTGGCCGAGCATCTGGTTCCTTTCCTTCCGGGCCATGTCAGCACGGGCAATCCGCAGAATGAAGTATCTGCTGCTCCTTACGGAAGTGCCGGTATCCTGCCGATTACTTACGGATACATTTGCATGATGGGAGCAGAAGGCTTGAGGAGAGCGACTCAAACAGCTATCCTGAATGCCAACTACCTGGCTGCTTGCTTGAAAGATGCGTATGGAGTGGTATACCGCGGAAAGAATGGTTTCGTAGGTCATGAAATGATTTTGGAATGCCGGAAGATACACGAAGAAAGCGGAATCTCGGAAAATGATATTTCCAAGCGTCTGATGGACTACGGTTACCATGCACCTACCCTCTCTTTCCCTGTACACGGTACGCTGATGATTGAACCGACGGAAAGTGAAAGTCTGGCAGAATTGGACAACTTTGTGGATGTCATGGTACATATCCGTGAAGAAATTGCAGAGATTGAGACTGGAAAGGTCGACAAAGAAGACAACGTATTGGTGAATGCTCCTCATCCGGAATACGAGATTGTGGGAGATGCTTGGACTCATCCTTATGGACGTGCCAAGGCGGCTTATCCGATTCAGAGTGTAAGAGACAACAAATTCTGGATTAACGTAGCACGTATTGATAATACATTGGGCGACCGTAAGTTGCTGCCTACACGTTACGGGAGCTTTGAATAAGGCCTTTAAAGTCACGTTGGCTTGACATAGAAAATAAGAAGAGCCACTGCATTTCTTCGTAAAAGAGGGATTTGCAGTGGCTCTTTTCATATAGGACAGGAAATGGCATTCCCTGTTTTTCCGCTTAGGGAGGATACATATACAGTAACTATCCTGACAAATTTTGAATCATTTGAACAGTATTAAAAGAAAAATGAAAGTTTTTATTTGGTTTAGTTTATTATTCTATATTTGTGCATCAAACAACGAAAAATAATATGAAAAACGACCAAATGTACTTGCATCCTGAAGTGGAAACCTTGTCGAGACCGGACATTGAGAAACTTCAGTTGAAACGGTTGAAAGCAACCATCGACCGTTGTATGCATTCTCCGTTCTACAAGGAACGCTTTCAGCAATGCGGCATCAAACCGGAAGATATACAGTCACTGGAGGATTTACAGAAAATCCCTTTCACTACCAAACAGGATTTGCGCGACCATTATCCGTTCGGGCTTTCTGCCGTGCCTTTGGAAGAGGTAGTCCGTCTCCATTCTTCCAGTGGTACCACAGGAACTCCTACCGTGATTTTGCATACACAGCACGATTTGGAAGAATGGGCCAATGCCGTAGCACGCTGTCTGTATATGGTGGGACTGCGTAAAGGAGATATCTTCCAAAACTCTTCTGGCTACGGTATGTTTACCGGTGGCTTGGGTTTCCAGTATGGTGCCGAACGTCTGGGTATGCTGACTGTCCCAGCTGCTGCTGGCAATACCAAGCGGCAGATTAAGTTTATCACTGACTTTGGTACTACTGCTCTTCATGCCATCCCGAGTTATGCCGGCCGTTTGTATGAAGTGATGGAAGAGATGCACATTGACCCGCGCCGCGATACCCATCTGAAGACTTTGATTATCGGAGCTGAACCGCATTCTGACGAACAGCGTCGCCGTATTGAACAGATGCTGGGCGTAAAAAGCCTATAACTCTTTCGGTATGTCGGAAATGTGTGGCCCGGGGGTAGCTTTTGAATGCATGGAACAGAACGGACTCCACATTTGGGAGGATTATTATATCGTAGAAATTGTGGACCCTGTCACACTGGAACCGGTACCCGAAGGCGAAGTGGGCGAACTGGTGCTGACCACCATTAACCGTGAAGCAATGCCGTTGCTGCGTTACCGTACGCGTGACCTGACCCGTATACTTCCGGGCGATTGTCCTTGCGGACGTCATCACAAGCGTCTTGACCGAATGAAAGGCCGCAGTGACGACATGATGATTCTCAAGGGTGTCAATATCTTCCCGATTCAGATTGAGAACATCTTGTTGCAGTTCAAGGAACTGGGTAATGAGTACCTCATTACGCTGACCAACCTTGATGCGAACGATGAGATGACGGTGGAGGTAGAATTGAATGACTTTACCGATGACTACGGATTCCTTCAGAACCTGACCAAGGAAATTACCCGCCAGTTGAAAGATGAAATTCTGATTACCCCACGCGTGAAACTGGTACCTAAAGGAAGCCTGCCCGTACAGGAAGGAAAAGCCGTGCGCGTGAAAGATTTACGAAAAACATTGATTTAAAAATAAAAAGAGTATGACCATACATCAACTATCTGTTTTTGTAGAAAATAAGTCGGGCACACTGCTTCAGGTGCTTGAACTACTGAAAGAAGCGCATATCCAGTTGATTGCTTCTACTATATCTGATACTGTAGAGTACGGCATCTACCGTATTATCTGTTCCGAGCCGTTGCGTGCCTATGAAGTATTGAAGGATGCGGGTATCTCAGCCAATGTATCCGATGTGTTTGCCATCAGTTTGGACAATGAACCGGGACGGGCTGCCGATGCCATCCGCAGCTTCAGCGAAACAGGCATAGGTATTTCCTATCTCTATTCCTTCTTGCTGGGAGGAAAAGGTATACTGGTGTTCCGTACCGACAATACGGAGAAACGCGTGAAGTGATACTGGAAAAGAAACTTCAGTATATTGAAGAAGAAAATCTGATGAAAATGGCCTAACGGAAAGTCAGGCGGCGATTGCAAATGAAGTTGACGGCACCGTAGATAAAGAGTCCGAGGAATTGTGCCAGGTATTCATTGCAGTGAAGAAGCTCTACGAGCATAAGAAGAAAAAGGAACTGCGCACTATAAGCCAGTGCGAAGCACCAATAAAAATAGCATCTGATGCCAGATGCTATTTTTTTTGTCATCTGTTTCAAGCGGAAAAATCCAGTATTTGCACCAGATAAAGTTATGTATCTGTGCCACAATATATGCGCATATATTAGCTATAATATAACTCTCGCCCTCGATGTGCATCAACAGCCATACTACGAAAGCTGCAATCAGAGCATTGAGCGTTCCTATTATTGCAAAGCGTATAATCCGTACCGATTCCTTCATCCGGTTACTTTCTTGTCTTTTTCCTTGAAACGTTATTAATTATTTTCCTTGATGTCAATTTTCAGATTCAGTTCATCCAACTGTTTTTGGTCGAGGAAGCCAGGAGCATCCAGCATCACGTCACGTCCAGAGTTGTTCTTCGGGAAGGCGATGCAGTCGCGGATAGAATCCAGACCGGCAAACAGAGATACCCAACGGTCAAGTCCGTATGCCAGACCACCGTGAGGAGGTGCACCAAACTTGAAGGCATTCATCAGGAAGCCGAACTGTTCCTGTGCTTTCTCTGGAGTGAATCCAAGAATTTCGAACATCTTAGCCTGCAATGCTGAATCGTGGATACGGATAGAACCACCACCTACTTCCACACCGTTGATAACCATATCGTATGCATCGCACGAACGGCAGCCGGATCGGTATCCAGCAAAGGAATATCCTCGTCTTTCGGGTGAGTGAACGGATGGTGCATAGCCATCAAGCGGCCTTCTTCTTCGCTCCATTCGAACATCGGGAAGTCTACTACCCACAGGCAAGCAAACTTGTTCTTATCGCGCAAGCCCAGCTGGTTACCCATTTCCAGACGCAATTCGCAAAGTTGCTTACGAGTCTTCATGGCATCGTCACCACTCAGAATCAGAATCAAGTCACCCGGTTTAGCACCGAATGCTTCTTTCATCTTCTGCAGCACTTCCTGGCTGTAGAACTTGTCTACGCTTGACTTCACGGTGCCGTCTGCTTCAATACGTGCATATACCATACCTTTAGCACCAATCTGCGGACGTTTTACGAACTCTGTCAACTGATCCAGCTGCTTGCGAGTGTAGTGAGCTGCACCTTCTGCACAGATACCACCGATATAAGCTGCATTGTCGAAAACAGAGAAACCGTAGCCTTTCAGCACGTCCATCAGTTCGACGAACTTCATGCCGAAACGCAAATCCGGTTTGTCACTTCCGTAATACTTCATGGCATCTGCCCACGGCATACGTAAGAACGGTTCTGTAAGTTCCACTCCGCGAAGTTCCTTGAACAAATGCTTGGCCATACCTTCAAAAGTATTGATGATGTCTTCCTGTTCTACGAAGCTCATCTCGCAGTCAATCTGTGTAAACTCAGGCTGACGGTCTGCACGAAGGTCTCATCGCGGAAACATTTTACAATCTGGAAGTAACGGTCGAAGCCGGAAACCATCAGCAACTGCTTTAAAGTCTGCGGAGACTGAGGCAATGCGTAGAACTGTCCCGGATTCATACGTGAAGGAACCACGAAGTCGCGTGCACCTTCCGGAGTAGAACCAATCAGCATCGGAGTTTCCACTTCCAGGAAGCCCTTGCTATCCAAATAACGGCGTACTTCCATCGTCATGCGGTGGCGGAGTTCTAGGTTCTTGCGTACAGCGCTACGGCGCAAGTCCAGATAACGGTATTTCATACGAAGGTCATCTCCCCCGTCCGTATTATCTTCAATAGTGAAAGGCGGTGTCTGGGCTGAATTCAGAATATTCAGTTCCGATACGATGATTTCAATTTCTCCTGTCGGGATATTGGCATTTTTGCTGGAACGTTCGCTTACCGTTCCTTTCACCTGAATCACGAATTCACGTCCCAGGTGGTTGGCACGCTCACAAAGTTCGGCGTTCACTTCCGTGTTGAACACCAACTGCGTAATACCGTAGCGGTCGCGGAGGTCCACAAATGTCATTCCTCCCATCTTACGTGCACGCTGCACCCATCCGGCCAGTGTCACGTTCTTGCCTGCATCGGCGAGTCGTAACTCACCGCAAGTATGACTTCTAAACATATCTTTATTAAAATGTTAGTTTTATCTAATTGACGGGCAAAGTTAGCATCTATTTTTCATTTATGCAATAAAAAATCCCCCTTCAAAGGGCGAATAAGAATGAATAAAGAATGCATATTTCCGTAAAATCTCTGAATAAATAAAAGGAGTATTCTAAAAAATATATACTTTTGTTCTAGAATTATTCAAATTAAGACAAACTATATTCCAAATTTATGGCAACAGAACATGTAAAATGCCTGATCATCGGATCAGGCCCCGCAGGATATACGGCTGCCATTTATACCAGCCGTGCCAATCTTTCTCCCGTACTTTATGAAGGAATCCAACCTGGCGGTCAGCTTACTACGACTACCGAAGTAGAAAACTTTCCCGGCTATCCGGAAGGCGTAACCGGCCCGGTGCTGATGGACGACCTGAAAAGACAGGCTGAACGTTTCGGCGCCGATATTCGCAACGGAATTGTGACAAAAGCTGATCTGAGCAAGGCTCCTTATACATTTGTGGTAGACGATGAAAAGGAAATCACCGCCGATACCGTGATTATTTCTACCGGTGCTACTGCCAAATACTTAGGATTGGAAGACGAAAAGAAATACGCGGGTATGGGTGTTAGTGCTTGCGCTACTTGCGACGGCTTTTCTATCGTAAGAAAACCGTAGCTGTAGTAGGTGGCGGTGACACTGCTTGCGAGGAGGCTGTCTATCTGGCAGGACTGGCCAAACAGGTTTACCTGATTGTACGCAAACCGTTCTTACGCGCATCCAAGATTATGCAGGCACGTGTTATGAACCATCCTAACATCAAGGTACTGTTCGAGCACAACGCTGTCGGCTTATACGGAGAGAATGGCGTAGAAGGTGTTCATTTGGTAAAGCGTCAGGGTGAATGCAACGAAGAACGTTATGACTTGCCTATTGACGGATTCTTTCTGGCTATCGGCCATAAACCCAATTCAGACATTTTCAAGGATTATTTGGACACAGACGAAGTAGGCTACATTATAACAGAAGCAGGTACTCCGCGTACGAAGGTTCCCGGTGTGTTCGCTGCCGGTGATGTGGCCGACCCGCATTATCGTCAGGCTATCACTGCTGCCGGGAAGTGGGCTGCAAGGCTGCCATAGAAGCAGAAAGATACCTATCTGCCAACGACTTTATTATAAATAAAAAAACAAAACTAACCCCACAACAAAACACTATGACACATTTTTCTAAGGAAGATGGCAGCTGCCTGGATTATTCTAGGCAGCGTGTCGGTGGGCTTTGCACAACAGCAAATGCCTCCCATCCCGACGGACCCTAACGTTCGCATCGGTAAATTGGACAACGGATTGACTTATTACATCCGTCACAACGAACTCCCGGAAAAAAAAGAGCCGATTTCTACATCGCTCAAAAAGTAGGTTCCATTTTGGAAGAAGACAACCAGCGAGGCTTGGCACACTTCTTAGAACACATGTGCTTTAACGGGACTAAAAACTTTCCCGACAAAACCCTCATCCAATATCTGGAAAGCATAGGGGTGAAATTCGGTGAAAACCTGAATGCTTATACCAGCATAGATGAAACCGTATACAATATTTCCAATGTTCCCGTGATACGTGACGGCGTTGTAGATTCTTGTTTGCTGATTTTGCATGACTGGGCCGACGACCTGACACTGGATCCTAAGGAAATAGACAGCGAACGCGGTGTGATTCATGAGGAATGGCGTACCAGCACAAACGCTATGATGCGTATGTACGAAAAAGCCCTCCCTACCCTTTATCCGGAAAGTAAATATGCCTATAGGCTTCCCATCGGCATTATGGAAGTAGTAGACAATTTCCCTTATCAGGCATTACGCGATTATTATGAAAAATGGTATCGTCCGGACCAACAGGGTATTGTCGTAGTAGGCGATATAGATGTAGACAAGATTGAGGCAAAGATTAAGAAGATATTCTCTCCTATTAAAATGCCAGACAACCCGGCAGAACGAGAATACTTCCAAGTTCCCGACAATAAGGAAACTATTGTAGCAATAGAAACAGATAAAGAACAGGCAAACCCAGTAGCTTATTTATACTACAAACATGAAGCTATTCCTAATGAACAAAAGGGAAACATGATTATCTGGTAGTGAACTACATGAAATCCATGATAGAAAATATGTTGAACGCCCGTCTGAACGAACTGACCCAAACAGCCAATCCTCCTTTCATCTTCGCTCAAGTCAGCGACCAAGAATTCCTGATTTCCAAAACAAAAGATGCCTTTACAGGAATAGTAGCAAGCAAAGAAGATGGAATTGACAGTGCAATAACTGCCATTGTACGCGAAATTGAACGGGTCCATAATTTGGTTTCACCGCGTCCGAATATGCCCGCGCCAAAGCGGATTATCTGCGTATGCTGGAATCTGCATACAACGAACGCAATAAAGTGAAAAACGGTGCATACGTGGATGAATATGTACGCCACTTCATTGACAACGAACCGATTCCAGGTATTGAAAATGAATATGCCATTATGAATCAGATCGTCCCCAACCTGTCTGTGGAAATGGTAAACAGTCTGATCCCGGCCTTGGTTACCGACAGCAATCTGGTAGTAAATGTATTCTTCCCAGAAAAGGAAGGATTAAAAGTTCCATCCAAGGAAGAAATTTTGGCTGCTGTCAATAAGGTAAAAGCTGAAACACTGACTGCTTATGAAGACAAAGTTTCTGATGAACCTTTGATTTCTGAAAAGCCCCAAGGTGGAAAGATTACAAAACAGGAAAATGGTCCGTTCGGTTCTACTATCCTGACTCTATCCAATGGAGTACGCGTTATCTTAAAGTCGACCGATTTCAAAGCGGATGAAATCAGAATGAGAGCTTTCAGTCCGGGTGGCAGTTCCTTGTTCCCGAATGATGAAAATTATCAATATCAATGTCATGAATGATGTGCAAGTATCGGCGGTTTGGGTAACTTCAGCAATGTTGATCTGGAGAAAGTATTGGCAGGTAAAAAAAAGCGAGTGTAAGTGCTTCTGTCGGTGGCAATACAGAGGGGCTGAGCGGAAGCTGCTCACCCAAAGATTTTGAGACCTTGATGCAATTAGTCTATTTGTCATTCACGGCTCCACGAATGGACAATGATGCATTCACTTCATTCAAGAACCGTCTGCAAGCATCTTTGGCAAATCAAGAGGCCAACCCCATGACTGCCTTACAGGATACATTGCAAAAAGCCCTCTATATGGGACATCCGCGTACTATCCGTATGAAAGCCGATATGGTGGACAAGATTGACTATGCCAAAGTTATGGAGATGTACAAAGACCGTTTCAAAGACGCCAGCGACTTTACTTTCATCTTTGTAGGAAACATCAAACCGGAAGAAGTAGAGCCGTTAATTGCAACTTATCTGGGAGCTTTGCCTTCTGTCAACCGCAAGGAAACCTTCCGTGACAATCACATTGATATGCGCCAAGGTGACTATAAGAACATTTTCAGCAAAAAACTGGAAACGCCCAAAGCCTCTGTACTGGTTATCAACAATGGTAAATGTGCATATACTCTGAAAACCAAATCATGATGAGTATGCTTTCACAGATACTGAATATCATGTATACCGAAAGTGTGCGTGAAAAAGAAGGCGGTACGTACGGAGTAAGCGCATTCGGCAGTCTGA
>ENA-OPYV01000194-OPYV01000194.1-human-gut-metagenome-genome-assembly--contig:-NODE-194-length-19280-cov-2.383334_pt1 | contig 19280 bp, 23 predicted proteins | sample MGYA00242474_ERZ504485 | MGnify/ENA primary metagenome ERZ504485 (study PRJEB26092, sample SAMD00036263) | human gut metagenome | host: Homo sapiens | study: EMG produced TPA metagenomics assembly of...
GGTGGTCAGTGCCATTTGCACTATGGAGCAGCTACATTATTGGGATGGATGGGACTTCGTCCGGAACTGCTGAAATATGGTATCGGTTACATGGAGATTGTAGGTGCGTTTGCTTTCTTTCAGGCTATCTCGCTGACCATTTCCGCGTCCTTGCGCAGTGCCAACAAAGCCATTTACCCCATGCTGGTCACGGTGCTGGTCAATGTGATGAACATCATCGGAAACTATTCCCTGATTTTCGGTAAGTTCGGCCTGCCTGCCATGGGAGCAGAAGGAGCGGCCATATCTACCTCCATAGCCCGTGGTGTGAGCATGATTGTCTTGTTTGTCATTCTCTTCAGAAAACATATTCCGTCTTTCCCGATGGCTCTGTTCCGTCCTTTCCCTTGGATAGAACTGAAAAACCTGTTGAAGGTGGGAATCCCTTCTGCCGGGGAGAATATGTCGTTACAGTTTTTCGCAGGTGGTCATCACCTATTTAATCAATATTTTGGGAAATGATTCGCTGGCCACACGAACCTATACGGTGAATACCACCATGTTTGTCTATCTCTTTGCCATCGCTATGGCACAAGGAGGAGCCATCAGTATCGGTCATCTGGTGGGGCAGAAGCGAATACGTGCGGCCTACCTGTTGGGAAAGTACGTCATGCGTTTGTCTATTTTAGTATCGCTGGGACTTTCGTGCATCTGGGCCATATTCGGTCATACAATCTTCAGTATGCTGACGGACAACGAGAATATTATCCGGTTGGGGAGTGACCATTCTCATTGTCGATGTCATCGTAGAGATAGGGCGTGCCGTAAATATCTATGCCACGAATGCCCTCCGTTCGACTGGTGATGTGAATTTCCCGTTCTATGTCGGCTTGATTGTGCAGTGGACGGTCTCTGTCGGACTCAGCTATCTGTTCGGTATTCATCTGGGTTGGGGACTGGTCGGTATGTGGTGTGCCTTCCTGCTCGACGAGAACATCCGTGCCTTTATCTTTGTGAAACGGTGGAACAGCCTGAAATGGGCGAAAAAAAAAGGTTTTGTGAAGTAAAAGCTACATGTCCGATTGAATCAGGCAGAAATAGAACAGGATGATGCAGATAATGTCGATGGTAAGTGCAATGGCCGACCAGCGCAGAAACTGCTTGTTCTTCTTGACGGCTCCGTAGATGATTCCTAAAATGGCGGACAGGAATACACCGGCTACGATGCCAAACAAACCTTGTACGGCCACTCCCAGCAATACAAGGATTCCCATGGTGATAAGAATGTTGTTTTTCATGTCGGTTCAGGTTTTGTAATGAAAAAGGGAGCACGAAGCTCCCCGTATGATGTTTTTATAAGCTGGCCTTGATGGCGTGAATAACGGCCGAGGTAAATCCGTCGTGCTCCAGCGAGTTGATACCCTTGATGGTAATTCCTCCCGGAGTAGTCACTTTCTCGATTTCTGTGGCCGGATGCGCATTTTCGTTGTTCAGCAAAAGCTTGGCTGCCCCTTCCAGGGTTTGTGCCAGCATGGTCTGTGCATCGTGTGGCTTGATACCCAGTTCTACTCCTGCCTGCATGGCAGCTTGTACGTATTTCAGTACGTAGGCAATGCCACAGGAAGTCAGTGAGGTGGCAGCTGCGAATTGTTTCTCCTCAATCAGCATGGAACGTCCCATCCCGTTAAAGAGTGCAGTCAGGGAAGTGATCTGTTCTTCCGATGCATTGCGTGCGGCAATCAGTGTCATACTGGCTCCTTCTGAAATGGCCGTGTTAGGAATGACGCGGAACATCGGCATTTCCGGGTCTACAAAATGTGCCAGGTCTTCAAAAGTCAGTCCTGCTGCCACCGATACCAGAATCTGTGGTCCTCTTAATCTCAGCGGCTTCAGCACTTCTTCCACTTTCCACGGCTTGACGGCAATAATGATAATGTCCGCATCTTCTGCCGCTTCTTTATTGGAATGCGTTACGTGAATGGCAGGAAATTCCGCTTTCAGTGCGTTCAGTTTACCGGCACTGGGGTTCGATACCGAAATTTCTTGTGCCTGAATATAATGTCCGTTGGCCAGTCCACGGGCAATGGCACCTCCCATGTTTCCGGCTCCGATGATTGCTACTTTCATATCTTTCAAGTTTGAGTTCTTTATTCGCAAAGTTATAATTTAAAATGAGAGTTGGGCTATATAATGGAATTTATTTTGGTATTCAATTTACAGAAATTGATAAGTTTTTGTTGCTATAAAAAAGAATGTGCTGATTTACAGTTCCTTTATCGTTGCCAGTACTTCCTTGCCAGTACTCCAGTACTGACGGGGAAGTACTGAAGTACTACTATGGAAGTACTGGAGTACTTTCAAGAAAGTACTGAGGTTTGGAGGATGATTTGGAAAAACTTGGATAAAAAAAGTATTAATTGTAATGAAGATAGATGTACTATCTTTGTGAAAAAGAATATGATATTATGAGAAACGTGCAATTTTAACTTTCTGTTTTGAGAACACTCTTCCTCATATCATTTTTGTAGAAATGGCGACTTAAAAAAATAGAGTAAGATGAAAAAATGGATTGTGAGTGCCTGTCTGCTGATGATGCAGGCTGGAGCATGGGGCAAGATTACATTGCCCGACATTGTGAGTGACAATATGGTATTGCAACAGCAGACTGAGGCTTGTCTGTGGGGAAAGGCAAAAGCTGAAGTGTACAATAATTTGCAGATAAAGGTGACTTGCGACAAGGTAGCACAGCCTGTTGCCGTACGCTATTGCTTCCGTGACTTTCAGCCGGGTAATGTGGCCAACTTGCGTGAATTGCCCTTGTATCCGTTCCGTACGGATAATTGGGAATAAGCAGATTCTTCTCATATAATAAAGCCGGGCTTGCCATGTGGGTGGCAAGTCCGGCTATTATTGTGTGTATGTATGGTGAAATTTATTTTACTTCTTCCAGATACAATACTCGGCTGGCATAATCATTCAATTTATGATAGTCTACCTGATGAGTATAAGGAATTTCCAGGCCGTTTTCCATCAGGAATGCTCCACTGTAGACTTTCCCTTCAAAGGGCAACGGCTGATTGTCAGTCCGGTTCAACTCTGTGATACGGTAAGTCTTGTCGGGATGAAGTCCGGCCATTGTTACACGCGGTAAGTGCTGATTGACAAAATGTTCTGTTTTCCACCAGTAGAATACAGCCTTGTCTTTTTCCAGACTGGTATACATTAAGGAGGCTACTCCCAGATGGTCGTATGGAGAAATAAGGCGATAAATATCTCCTAACTGAACTACCGGACGGATTTTCTTGTAATCGGCTATTGCTTTGCGGCACAGTTCTTTTTCTTCATCGGTCATGTTTTTAGGCTGGATTTCCATTCCTAATCGTCCACTCATAGCTACATCGATGCGGTATTTAAGTGGAACGGTGCGGAAAGTCTGGTGGTTGGGAGCCGCACTGATGTGCGAAGCCATGGCAATGGCAGGGAAGAAGTAAGATGTTCCCCATTGCATGTAGATGCGTTGCAGTGCATCCGTGTTGTCGCTCACCCAAAATTCATCAAAGTAAGGAAGATAGCCATAGTTGGCACGACCGCCTCCGCTGGCACAAGCCTGAATCACTAAGTCCGGATATTTGGCACGGATACGCTGGCATACACTCTCGAATCCTTTGTGATATTCTATGTACATGTGGCTTTGTTTGTCAGCTGTCAGGTAGTTGGAGCCGTGATTCATAATGGCCATGTTGGCATCCCATTTAATGTAAGCGATGTCGGGGTACTGTGTCATCAAGTCGTCAACAACCTTGAAAACGAAATCCTGTACCTCCGGATTTGCCAAATCAAGTACGACCTGAGTACCTCCACGTCCAAGAACCGGATCACGCTGAGGAGCTTTCAGTATCCATTCAGGATGTTTTTCATACAATTCGCTGATAGTGTTTGCCATTTCCGGTTCTATCCAGATGCCAAACTTGATGCCATGTTTCTTTGCATCCCTTATCAATCCTTCAATACCTTCCGGAAGCTTGTTTTTGTCTGTTACCCAATCACCCAGCGAACGAGCTGTCGTTCTTACGTGGATATTTGTCGCCAAACCATCCGTCGTCCATCACGAAAAGCTCGCCTCCCATTGAAGCAATGTCGCTCATCATCTGGTCCATTCCTTTCTGGTTGATGTCGAAATACACACCTTCCCAGCTGTTCAATAAAATATCACGAACCACATTGCCATGAGCCAGTTTGTAAGTACGTCCCCATTTGTGGAAATTACGGCTTGCGCCGCTCAGCCCTTTGTCGCTGTAAGTCAGGGCTACGGCAGGCGTGCGGAATACTTCTTTTTTAGGAAGCATGTATGAGGAGTTTTCTTCGTTGATGCCGGCATAGAACTGATGATAATCGCTGTCGTCGGTATCAATTTTCAGTTTGTAGTTGCCTGTGTAGCAAAGGGCGGCTCCAATGACTCTTCCTGTATTTTCCTGTGGTTTTCCATCGAGTGAGAACATCACTTCTGCATGTGAGGTATGTGAATTGCGTACCCCATCTTTTATTTTTAATTACGGTCATTCCCGGCTGTAGCGGTTCTTGTGTCAGTTGTCCTTCGTTTGCCCATGAACCAGACAGGTGTGAAAGCCATACATTTCCTCTGCGAATGGGTAAGTAGGCAGAAGAGAACTGGCTCAGATATACCGGTTTCTTTTCTGTGTGGCTTATCTCCGTCCAAGTTTCTATCATGTCTACATCCTGATATGCTTTGTAGTGCACGTCGACATAGAACGGATATACTTTGTCTTTCAGGTGGACAGTCGTTAATGTAGACTGCTTCTCCTGTTGGTGCTTACACTTACCACCTCCATTTGTGTAGACATGTTGCCGTCGGCGTGTTTTACAGAAAGAGCAGCTTCTCCCGGACAATTCATTCCATATACGGGGTAAGCCGTATGGTTACAATTAGATGCTTCATTGATGTGTTGCAAGTCTGTTTCACTCAGTTTGCTTCCATAGTAAAGATACTTTAGCTCACCTCCATTGGGCGCATTCAGTACGAGCGATGTGTTAGGGGTAGAAATACAAATGTGCTGTGCCATTGCATTTCCGGCCAAGAAAGAAAGGCCTGCTAAAAGATAAAGTTTGCTTTTTGCACTCATGCTTTTCAGTTTTGATAATAGATTTTGTTTAATTATTTATTTGTCTGCAAAAATAGGTGTTGTTTTGTGATAAAACTGATATGTTTTTATCTTATTTTTGTGGAAAACAGAAAAATAGAGAATGAGACGCTTTTTCTGAGAATAATAACTTTTAATTATGGCCTTATTTTGTTCCTTTTTAAACGTACTGCTATGGAAAAGTTGTTGAATGAGATTTTATACGAGAAATAACTCCTCTTCAGATAAAGATTGCTTTTACATTGCCGATCGGCATAAGAAAGAGTTTACATATCCTATGCATTGTCACCGTGAGTTTGAACTGAACTTTGTGGAGCATGCACCTGGAGTGCGTCGTGTAGTCGGGGATTCGGCTGAAGTGATAGGTGATTATGATTTGGTATTAATTACGAGCCCTGATTTGGAACATGTGTGGGAACAAAATACGTGTACCTCAGAAAATATCCGGGAAATAACTATTCAGTTTGTTCCTTCTTTTATGAACGGCTGGTGGAAACAAATCAGTTTGATATGATTCGTAAAATGCTGGATAAAGCACAGTATGGGCTTTGTTTTCCCATGGATGCCATGATGAAAGTATACTCATTGATTGACAAGCTTCCCGAGATGAAAGGGTTTTATGCCGTGGTACATTTCCTGACCTTGCTTTATGAACTTTCTTTGTTTACTGACCAGGCGCGTACTCTTTCAAGTTCTTCGTTTGCCAAAATAGAGGTGCATTCAGACAGTAGGCGTGTACAAAGAGTACAAGACTATATAGGAAAGCATTATCAAGAGGAAATAAAGCTGAAACAGCTGGCTGATATGGTAGGTATGACCGAAGTATCTTTCAGCCGTTTCTTTAAGTTGCGTACAGGTAAGAATTTGTCAGATTACATTATTGATTTGCGGTTGGGCTATGCCACGCGTTTGCTTGTTGATTCAACGATGGCAGTAGCTGAAATCTGTTATGAGTGTGGCTTTAATAATTTATCTAATTTCAATCGCATATTTAAAAAGAAGAAAGGATGTTCTCCAAAAGAGTTTAGAGATAATTACAGAAAGAAACGTACCATTATTTAATAGTATAATATAGAATTAAGGAAGGCCCTCTTTTTATCAGGTATTGAGAAAAGAGGGCCATTTTTCTGTTTAGATGGGGAATAAATGAAACTCAATCAGTATATGATAAAATTATATCATTTTTATCAGTGCTTATCGGCTAATTTTGCAGCGTTGAAATAAATCTAATAAGTATGCAGAAACGAATTTCTTTTCTATTGCCTCGGAGTTGTGTGAATATTTTGTTTGCATGTAAGCAAATGAAGAATGATATAATAGAAGTTGAATACACACATTTCATGAAGGGACAGAATCCGGTTGATGATTGTGCAGGGTAGAAGGAGAGAAGGAACAGTCGGTGATTTGTTTATACAAGTGATAGATAAAAATTTGTATCATTATTACAATACGATTGTTTCTACCTTTGTGGTTGTAAGAAATTTGTAATATAAAGCGACTTTTAATCTGATATTATGTAGAGAGGATTCCGTTTGTTGGCTTTTCGCATATATCTATTGATGAAGAATTATTAATCATACAAGTGATACACTATGAATAAAAATGTAAAAAGATGTGCGCTGGTTGCTGGTGCATTTGCCATGGCTTCTATGGGAAATGTGTATCAGGTGCAGGCTTCTGAACTTCACGCATCGGAAGTGTTGCAGCAAGCGAAAAGGCAGATCAAAGGAAAAGTAGTTGATGCTGCCGGTGAAACTGTGATTGGAGCGAATGTTCTGGAAAAAGGAACAACTAATGGGGTAATTACGGATATTGATGGTAATTTTGTGTTAAATGTTTCTTCTGGAGCTACACTGGAGATTTCTTATATAGGTTATGTAACACAAACCATAAAGGTCACAAACCAGACATCTTTACATATTGTATTGAAAGAAGATTCCGAGACTTTGGATGAAAGTGGTGGTAGTGGGTTATGGAACCATGAAGAAAAGTGACTTGTCTGGTGCTTCTGTATCAGTGGGGGAAGATGCGATAAAAGGTTCTGTAATTACCAACCTGGACCAGTCTTTACAGGGACGTGCAGCGGGTGTTTCTGCCGTAAGTACTTCAGGAGCTCCGGGTTCTTCGTCTTCTATCCGTGTGCGTGGACAAGCTACCATTAATTCCAATGCGGAACCTCTATATGTGATTGACGGAGTAATTGTACAAGGAGGAGGCGCCTCAGGGGCTGATTTTGGTCTGGGAGATGCTTTAGGTAATGGTTCTGTATCTACCATTTCTCCGCTTTCTACCATTAACCCTGCCGATATTGTCTCAATGGAAATTTTGAAGGATGCTTCGGCAACCGCGATTTATGGAGCGCAAGGAGCAAATGGAGTGATATTGATTACGACTAAACGAGGTAAGGCTGGTGAGGCTAAATTTACGTATGATGGCATGCTGGCTGTACAGAGACAGACCAAACGGCTGGATATGATGAACTTGCGTGAGTTTGCTAATTATTACAATGAATTTGTGCAAGTGGGCGAATTGGATGTGAACGGGTATTATGCCGATCCTTCCATCTTGGGTAAAGGAACGAACTGGCAGGATGCGGTTTTCCAGACTGCATTGCAACACCAGCATCAGGTTTCTGCTGAAGGAGGTACGGAAAAGATTAAATATTATGTTTCCGCTTCTTATATGGATCAGGATGGTACGTTAATCGGATCCAACTTTAACCGTTATTCTTTCCGTGTGAATTTGGACTCTCAGTTGAAAAGCTGGTTGAAACTAGGATTAAGTGCTACCTATCATCTACGGACGAAGATTTGAAACTGGCAGATGGTGAACAGGGTATTATTAATTATTCATTGAAACTGTCCCCGATATTCCTATTTATGATATTGACGGAAATTATGCGACCATTGTGCGTGAAGGTTACACGAATCCGAACCCGATTGCAATGGCTATGATGGACCAGGTACTGCTGAACCGCCAGAAGTTGACAGGTAATATCTTCTTTGAGGTTACCCCAATAAAGAATCTGGTGTGGCATGCGGAACTGGGCTATGATATTAGTGCTTCGAGAGGTGAACGTTATAAACCTATGGTGGACTTTGGTAGTTGGAAGCGCGACAGTAACTATAGTAGTATTCAGAAGAACAGCAGTACATTCTGGCAACTCAAGAATTATGTTACGTATAGCGGTATGATAGACAAGCATAATTTTACGGCCATGCTGGGACAGGAATGTTGGGCGTCTAATTATGATAATATCAGCGTAACCAATACCAGTTTGCCTTCTGATGCCGTGCATAATCCGGCTTTAGGTACCGCTACTCCGGTAATTGGCTCTGGGTTGGCAGTTCAGCCATGGCATCGTTCTTCACTCGTCTGACTTATAATTACGATAACCGTTATTACGGAACTTACACTTACCGTTACGATGGCTCTTCAAACTTTGGCCCGGATAACCGTTGGGCAGGCTTCCATGCACTTGCTGGTTCGTGGCGTTTTTCAAATGAAGAATTCTTTAAGCCTTTGTCTGGTGTAATTAGTAATGGTAAATTACGTTTAGGCTGGGGACAGACCGGTAATGCAAATATTGGAGGATATTTGTGGGGAACTTCTATCGTGAAAATGAGTTCAAGTCTCGGAACGGGATATCGTCCGAAAAATATTCCGAATACCGGCATCAAGTGGGAATCTCAGGAACAGTGGAATGTAGGACTGGACTTGGGATTCATTCAGGACCGTATTAATTTGGTTGTAGACTGGTATAAAAAGGTTCAAATGATCATGTTGATGGCTTTGCAGTTACCTTCTTATATGGGAACTCAGGGGAATACCAGCAGCCGTTTGGATCCTCCTTATGGTAACTATGGTAGTATTGAGAATGCCGGTGTGGAAATTTCACTCAACACGCATCCGTTAATTGGAAAGTTCCAGTGGGATTCTGATTTCCAGATTTCATTCAATAAGAATAAATTAAAGGCATTGAGTGGAACGGCCAATGCACAAATTGTTGGCTATGGACAATGGAATGACGTAGTTAGTGTGTCCAATGTAGGTGAGTCATTGTATAATTTCTATGGTTATGTATGTGATGGAGTTTATCAGGATTATGAAGACCTGCAGAAATCTCCGAAACCAGAGCAGTATCCGTCAAACGGAGTGTTCAACCGAAAGAATACAGTTTGGGTAGGTGACATCAAATATAAGGATATTAGTGGCCCGGATGGAAAACCTGATGGAATCATTAATGAATATGATAAGACGAACCTGGGCTCTCCGATGCCGAAATTTACTTTTGGATGGACCAATACATTCCGTTACAAGGATTTTGACTTGTCGATTTTTTATTAATGGTTCTTATGGAAATAAGGTAATGAATTATTTGGGCATGCAGCTTACTCACATGAATTCTGCATGGGAAAATCAGTTGAACTCGGTAACGGGTCGTGCCAGACTGGAACCGATTGATCCGGATAAAGTTTATCCTGCCGGTCAGTATTGGTATGATGATGTGACTAATGTGCGTGTCTCTAATCCGGAAGCTGTTATTCCTCGTGCTTCTATTCAGGACCCGAACGACAATGACCGTATCAGCGACCGTTATGTGGAAGATGGCTCTTACATCCGTTTGAAGAATATCACACTGGGTTATACTTTCCCGAGTAAATTAATCAAGAAGTTCGGCATTAATAACTTGCGGCTTTATGCGAATATTCAGAACTTATTGACAATTACAGGATATGATGGTTACGATCCTGAAATCGGAGCCAGTACGCAAAGTACTAATGTGTACGGATTGGATTACGGACGTTATCCGTCGCCTACTGTTTATTCATTCGGACTGAATGTTTCTTTCTAACCTGTTAAATTTGACTGTATATGAAAATCAAGAATATTAAATATGTGGCTTTGGCTGCGGTCTTTGGTATGGGAGCAACTTCTTGTGATGATTTTCTGGATCGACCGACTGAAGACAATTATAATCAATCTAATTTCTACCAGAATGATACCCAGTGTGTGCAGGGAGTAAATTTCTTGTATAACTCTCCATGGTATGATTTCCAGCGTGGTTTCTTTAAAGTGGGTGAAGTGATGTCTGGTAATTATTATTGGGGGAAAAGTCCTTATCTGGATTTTACAGTGAATGGAACGGACCAGGATCTGGTCAATATGTCTTATTCTTTGTGGTCTGTCATTGCTTATTGTAATACGGTATACAAGACTCTGCAAACAGCTAACTGTTCTGAGAATGTCAGAAGACAGTGTATGGCTGAATGTTTGTCTTGGAAGGCTATGGCTTACTTCTATCTGGCACGTACTTTCGGGGCTGTACCTATCGTACACGATAATTCCAAAAGAACTGGCAGATGGAACTTATAATGACAAAAAGAAGGTCATGCTGGCTGATGTCTATGAATATATTGTCATGACATTGGAGAAAGCAATGGAATTGTTTAAAGATGAGGATGGAAATGTCATGAAAGGTGATGCCGGACGTATAGATTATTATGGAGCTGAAGGATTGCTGGCAAAGGTTTATTTGACAAAGTCAGGCGTAGGTCAAAACGGTATGCGTGATGAGGCGGCTTTGAATAAAGCTAAGGAATTGGCAGAAGATGTGATTGATAATTCAGGTCGCAAACTGATGGAAAACTATGCCGATATATTCCGTTTGCAGAATAATAACTGTGAAGAAGTCTGATTGGCTGGCGTTGGGATGCGGCAAGCGGTCAGTACACGGCGCAGAATACATTACAGTCGGACTTGGCCATGGTGGGATTTGATGAATTTGGAGATAACTGGGGTGGTTATAATGGTCCTTCCATTGACTTACAGCTGGCTTTTGGAGTTACTCCGGATCAGAATCCGAAGGACCGCGACAAATCGGTTATTGATACTCGTCGTAAAGCAACCATGATGATGGCGGGCGATAAATATGAATATTTCTGGCAGGATAAGGGAGGCTTCGATTATATCAACTTCATCTATGATAAGGATGGTTATGGTAAAGGCGGCCCCGGAGAATTGCAGAGTCCGACAGGAGCCAATGAGGTGAAGCATTTGTATGGCAATGCAAATGACCACATGAAGGGGCTGGGGGTATCGGCTGCAAGTATGTCCAGTAGCTTGAGTACTCATTTATTGCGTTTGGCTGATGTATATCTGATTTATGTAGAAGCTGTAATTGGAAATCAGGGTTCAACCACGAACGAAAAGGCAAGGGATGTATTCTGGCAAGTACGTCATCGTGCGGTAAGTGAATATAAATTGCCAGCTTCTGTTTCTTGGGAAGATGTATGGAAGGAACGTCGTCTGGAACTGGCTTGTGAGGGAGACCGTTGGTATGATTTTGTACGTTTGTCTTATTATGATTCATCAAGAGCGATTAATGAACTTGTAAACCAGAAGCGTGATGTGTACGACAACTTGAATACGTTGTATAAATCCTATTATGAATCCGGACAGAGACTTGGAATGCTACTTCAGACCAGCATTATACCAATAATCCAAAGGTACCTAATGTGACAAAGGAAAGTTTTACATTGCCGTTCCCCTCTGAGGATGTGGTATTTAATCCTAATTTGATGGAAGATCCCGTACATGTGGATGTGCGTACGGAGTATAGTTATTAATCTTTTAATGATGCATAAAATGAAAACAAGATATATCAATTGGTTCTTTGTGGCAGCATTGGCTATGATGGGTTGTCTTATGACTGCCTGTGAAGATCAGCCGGATAAATATGAAATTGCAGACGGAGTTCCTACTTTGAAATATGTGCGCTCTCCATTGCCGGAAGAAGCCGATTCATTACTTGTGGGTGCTTATCTGGGAAATACGGTTTGCCTGGTAGGTGATAACTTGCGTAGTATCTATGAACTTTATTTCAATGATCAGAAAGCTACCTTGAATACAAGTTATATGACCGACCATACCATTTGGTGGACATCCCTAAAAACATACCGGAAGAAGTGACCAATAAAATCTATATGGTTACCAAGTCTGGGGCAAAGGTGGATTTTGATTTTAGTGTGATGGTTCCTGCACCGGTGGTTAATTCTATGAGTTGTGAATATGCTCCGGCCGGAAGTGAAGCCGTATTGTATGGTGATTATTTTGTAGATGATCCGAATATTCCTTTGACTATTTCCATGCCTGGAGATATTACTGTGGAAGGGGAGCAGATTACAAGTATCACGAAAACAGCTATCAAATTTATAGTACCTGAGGGAGCGGTGCAAGGAAATATTCGTGTGAAGTCTATTTACGGAACCGGACAATCTGTTTTCCAGTATAAGGATACACGTAATATTCTGTTTGATTGGGATGGAAAATATGAAGGTGCTTTGGCCGCAGGAAATTCCTGGAATGGTGACAATGAAAAGAAAGGACAGATTCTTGCTTCTGTTCCTTCTGTGGATGAAAACTATATGGTGATGGGGCCTGCCACCCTTTCTGGTGGACAATGGCAAACTCCAGGAGAGTATCTGATGATGTATTGGCCTGATCCGAATGCAACGGAAGGTTGTGTACCTCTTTATAATTTACCTCAGTTTAAGAAAATGCTGGAAGATTATAAGATTGAGGAATTAGCATTGAAATTTGAAGTATATGTTCCGACTTCTAATCCATGGATGGCTGAAGGCATGCAAATTCGATTTACTTCATTGGATGAAGTTTCTATGAGTAACCAGACACAGGATTACATCTGGAATGATGATGAAAGTCATGAAGAAGGAAAGGCTCCTCGTGGCGTTTGGGTTCCTTGGGAAGAAACTGGTTCATACGATACAAACAATCAGTGGGTTACAGTTACACTCAAAATGTCAGAATTTAATAAGTTAGTTTCTGGACTAGCCAGTGATACAGAATTTACTCAGGACAGATTCGCCGGTTTAAGCATCTTCCTGCGTGGAGGTGGAGTTGATGGTAAAGAATGTGAACCGATTATTTGCATAGACAATATTCGGGTGGTTCCGGTTGAATAATATTTAAAGACTTAGACGTATGAATAAAATATATAAGTTTTCAGCATGGTGGATGGCTTGCCTCGTTCTGTTGAGCTCTTTGACATTCACCGCTTGTGATACCAATGATTTGGATACCAATCAGTATAAGGGAGGTATCAGTCTGAACGTATTTGGGCCGAGCCCAGTGTTACGTGGTGGTGAGTTGCGATTCCTTGGTTGCGGACTGGATCAGGTTGCGTCAGTATTGATTCCCCGGTTGCGATGCCATTACGGATATACAGCTTATCAGCGCGGAAGAAATCCGGGTGATTGTGCCTCAAACGGCTTTGCCCGGGTATGTGACTTTGATGCTCCGTAATGGAGAAAGTATTGTTACCAAGACTCAGTTGACTTATTCCGAGCCTGTTTCGATAGAAAGTTTCTCTCCGGAAAGTGTAAGACCTGGTGATGTGTTGACTATTAAAGGGGAGTATCTTAATTTGATGAGTCAGGTTATTTTTGCAAAGGATGTGATTGTGTCTGATGAAATGGTTGTGGAAGGAGAAGAAGGAACAACTGAGAGTGTGAACAGATTCTTAAAACATACGCGGAATGAGATTCAAGTGCGTGTACCTGAAGAAGCCCAAAGTGGGAAAATTATTCTTTCTGACGGGGCAGAAATACCTAACAGACTTTATTCAGAAGTAGAACTGCAGGTGGTATTGCCTTCTGTTGCGGAAGTGGCAGACTATAACAATATTAAGCCAGGAGCAACACTGACCGTGACAGGTGAAAACTTTGATTTGGTAAAAGAAGTCAGGATGGAGAACGGAGGAACAATGCTGTTTACATATTCTGCTGAGCAGAAAGCCTTGACCTTTACAATTCCTCGCGGTGCTGTCAATGGTCCAATCTATGTGGTTCCAGCTTCTGGCGTTTTGGTGCAGGTAGCTGAAATAAAGATGGCTACTCCTGAAGACGTGAAAGCTCAGGAAACGGAAATTACAGCCGGAAAAGAACTGACTTTGACGGGAAAGAATATGGACATGATTGCTGCCGTATTGTTCCCTGGGGTGGAAAAAGCGGTGGAGCCTACTTCTTTATCTGAAACGGAAGTGAAGGTTGTGGTACCAGGAGAAGCTCAAAGTGGAATGATTCAATTGGTATTGACAAGTGGGGAAACGATTTCCAGTCTGGAACTGACTGTTACTGCACCTAAATATTGTCACATCGCAGACGAGAACGTTTTGAAGACGAATGATTATTTTGTCGGAGAGGACATGGTGGTAGATGTTGTGAATATTGGAGAATTAGCAGAGGTTCGGGTTGCCGGTGCGAAAGTAAATTACACCTCTAGCGGTAGTCAGTTGACAATCCCAGTACCGGAACAGCTGGACATGATTCTTCTGTCGAGCTGATTTCTAAAGATGGAACTTGCAAGAAATATACTGTTTCGTTTACAAAGGTTATCTGGGAAGGTTCGTCTGATATTGGAAACTGGGGTGGTAATCAAGCTCTTGGATGGGATGGATATGATTGGAGCTCTGTACAGCCTGGTACTATTATAACCGTTTATTATACCTTGAACACAGGTACGACCGACTGGCAGATTCGATTGGGAGGTTGTGCTATTGGATGGAAAGAATTGCCGAATATTCCACCAGCCAGTCTTGAAGCAGGTTCTACTAAATTCTCAGCTGCATTGACCGAAGAGGATCTGGAGGTGCTAAGTCGTCGTAATCCAGATGACAACAATAAGATGTATGGTTTAGTGGTAACCGGTTGTAACTTTACAATGACCAAAGTAACTTTAAAATAAAGATTTTTAAATGAATATACGTATGAAAACAAATATAATGAAATGGATGTGGGCATTGGCAGCTCCTGTGGCTTTGATTGCCTGCAATACCGATGTGGAGCACGATGTGCCTGCTGTAGATGCTCCGGTACTGGTTTATGCCTCCTTGGCAGAAGGAGCCTCCGTGAAAGCCGGCGATTTTTACATTGAAAATAGCTTATGATAAGAATGTATTCTTTTCTACAGCGGATACGACTCAAATCACCGTGACTAATGATGGGCATATCCGTAATGGAATAGTGTATGGTAAAAATGATACATTGACGTTTGACTGTGAGTGCACCTTCAAGAGCTACAGACTATACGATAACTGTTCCGGAAGGCCTGGTAACTGGTCCTAACCAAATGCCTGCTCCTGCATTTTCATTAAACTTCAAAACACTGGATTTACATTCTAATCTGGTAATGGCCACATCATCGGAAGCAGAAAAATTGTATAAGTTCTTGATAGAAAACTATGGGAAGAAAACAATTTCCGGCATAATGGCGAATGTGGCATGGAATACGGATGAGGCTGAGCAAGTCAATACATGGACAGGGCATTACCCGGCTTTGAATACGTTTGATTATATGCATATTCGGTATTCTGGGCAAAACTGGATTGACTATTCTGATATTTCTCCGGTGACAAATTGGGCAAACGCAGGAGGTATCGTATCTTGCATGTGGCATTGGAATGTGCCTAAAAAATACAGATAGTAATATTGATGATTATACGGCTACGTTGTCGGAAACTGTGTTTAATGCTCAAAAAACTACAGAAGAAGGGACATGGGAGAATAGTATTGTAAAAGCGGATTGGAGAAGTTGCCAACATGTTGAAAAAACTGAAGGAAGCGAAGGTTCCTGTGCTGTGGCGTCCGTTACACGAAGCGGCCGGTCAGTTCTTCTGGTGGGGAAAAGATGCGGAGAGTTTTAAAGCACTTTGGAAAATGATGTTCACCTATTTTAAAGAACAAGGTCTGGACAATTTGATTTGGGTATGGACTTCTGAAAATAAGGATGATGCAAACTGGTATCCTGGTGACGAATATGTGGATATTATCGGTCGTGACTTGTATGGAAAGACCGCGGAAGAATGTGCGGAAGAATTTAAGGCGTTGACAGCATTGTATGGTGACCGGATGATTGCCTTGACAGAGTGCGGATATTATGCAGATTCTAATGATGCAAGTAAAAAATGCACCTATTGGAAATATAGAAGCACAGTGGAACAATGGAGCTGCATGGTCGTGGTTTATGCCATGGTATGGCAATGCGGGTGAAGGAACTGAAGCAAGACCTCATGCCGATAAGGCTTGGTGGGAAGCTGCATTCCAGTCAGAGAATGTATTGGATCGTGAGGCTGTGAAGGAAGCGATGAGTAAATTATGAGGTAATGAAGGGTAAAACTCTGTATGAGAAAGGTTTTACTTTTCACATACAGAGTTTTCCAATTTTTGGGAATAAGTAATTTTACTATCTGCTTTTGCTAAAATTGTATCAGAAAGGATGGAACGGAAAACCTACCTTTGTGCTATGTAATTTTAAAGCTGATTCTTATGAAAAATTCTTCAAAACTAATTTTAGGAATAACGATGTGTTTACGATTGCTTGTGCAATGGTATAAAACTACTATTGAGACTGATAGTCCGGAAGCTCAGGCGATGTTAGATAAATTGAAAGCTATACCGCAGCAAAGACAATTCATGTTCGGACATCACGATGATCCGGTGTACGGCATTGGTTGGGATGGTGACTCTGCGCGGAGTGATGTGAAAAGTGTATGTGGTGATTATCCTGCTATGATGTCTTTTGATTTGGGACGTATTGAAATTTATGGGGATAAGAACCTGGATAATGTATCTCTAGACCGTATCCGGCAAGAAGTTGTGGCGCAATATGAACGCGGAGGAATGTCGTCTTTCAGCTGGCACGTGGATAATCCGGTGACGGGAAAAGATTCATGGGATGTGAGTGATTCAACAGTTGTGAAATCTGTACTGCCTGGAGGAGTGAATCATGATAAGTTTATGGGTTGGCTGGATAAAGTGGCCGATTATCTGAACTCAATACAAACTCCGGAAGGAGTAAAGGTACCAGTCCTGTTCCGTCCGTGGCATGAGCATACGGGCAGCTGGTTCTGGTGGGGACAAAATCTTTGCTCTACGGAAGATTATAAGGCACTTTGGCGGATGACGTACGAACGTATGCAGGAAAAGGGAGCTACCCAGCTGCTGTATGCTTATTCTCCGGGGACGGAGCCTGAGGACTCTGTGGAGTATCTGGAGCGTTATCCGGGAGATGATATTATTGACTTGATAGGAGTAGATGCATATCAATTTGATAAAGATACTTATGTAAAGAGCCTGGATAATGCACTTGCTATTATGTCGCAGGTAAGTAAAGCACATAAAAGGTGATGGCTGTAACCGAAACAGGTTATGAAACAATTCCTGATTCGGTATGGTGGACGCAAACCTTGATGCCGGTAATAGAGAAGTATCCGATAAGTTATGTACTGGTATGGAGAAATGCACGTGAAAAAGAAAATCATTATTATGCGCCTTATCCGGGACATCCGTCGGCAGATGATTTTCTGAACTTCTATGATGATTCACGCACATTATTTGCGGAAGATGTGAAAAATATGGAATGAAAAATATAAATTGATATGAGTACTTTTGAAGGATAAGGTAAAAAGATTGTTTGCTCAGCATGAAGAGTTGATTACTCGGAAGAATGAGCCTGTTGAAACCACAAACGGGGTGTACACCCGTTATAAGTATCCGGTAGTAACCGCAGCCCATACGCCGATATTCTGGCGTTATGACCTGGATGAGAAGACCAATCCCTATTTGATGGAGCGTATCGGAATGAATGCAACTATGAATTCAGGAGCCATCAAATGGAATGGAAAGTATTTATTGGTAGTACGTGTGGAAGGGGCCGATCGTAAATCGTTTTTTGCGGTGGCTGAAAGTCCGAATGGAGTAGATAATTTCCGTTTTTGGGATTATCCTATTACTATGCCTGATGATGTGATTCCGGCTACAAATATTTATGATATGCGTCTGACAGCACATGAAGACGGCTGGATTTATGGTATCTTCTGTGCAGAACGTCATGACGATAATGCACCTGCCGGTGATTTGTCTTCTGCTACAGCTACTGCTGCCATTGCCCGTACGAAAGATCTGAAAACCTGGGAACGTTTGCCGGACTGAAGTCGAAGAGTCAGCAGCGTAACGTAGTGCTGCATCCGGAGTTTGTGAATGGAAAATATGCTTTTTATACTCGTCCGCAAGATGGATTCATTGATGCCGGAAGCGGTGGAGGTATCGGCTGGGCTTTGGTAGACGATATTACGCATGCGGAAGTGACTGAAGAAAAGATTATTGACTGCCGCTATTATCATACGATCAAAGAAGTGAAGAACGGTGAAGGTCCTCATCCTATCAAGACTCCCAAAGGATGGCTGCATCTGGCACATGGTGTGCGTGGTTGTGCAGCTGGCTTGCGCTATGTGCTTTACATGTATATGACTTCATTGGAAGACCCCAGTAAGTTGATTGCTGCTCCGGGTGGTTATTTCATGGCTCCAGAAGGGGAAGAACGTATTGGTGATGTATCGAATGTGCTGTTTACCAATGGTTGGATTGCAGATGAAGATGGAAAGGTGTTCATTTATTATGCTTCCTCCGATACACGTATGCATGTGGCCGTTTCTACAATTGATAAGTTGGTAGATTATTGTATGAATACGCCACAGGATGGCTTGACTACTACAGCTTCGGTAGAAACACTGAAACAATTGATTGATAAGAACCTGAAATTGATGAAATAATAAAAAAAGTAAGTACTGCTATGATAAAAACGCACGGAAAAGATTGGCTACGGATTTGGGGATATGGCTTCCTCCATGTTCTGGAAGCTGTTTGGAGCCTATTTGATGATATTCTATACGGATGTATTCGGACTACCAGCGGCAATGGTGGGTACCATGTTTTTGGTGACACGTATCTGGGATTCAGTGTTCGACCCGATTGTGGGGGTAATTGCCGACCGTACTTCTAGTCGATGGGGGAAGTTTCGTCCGTATCTGCTATATCTTGCAGTTCCGTTTGGTTTGATAGGGGTACTTACTTTTTATACACCTCCTTTCGGTGATGCAGGGAACTGGTGTATGCGTATATCACATATTCGTTGATGATGATGGTATATTCTGGCATTAACGTACCTTATGCTTCATTATTGGGAGTGATGAGTCTACCCATCCGGAGCGGAATAACGTTGTCTACCTATCGTATGATGTTTGCTTACTTGGGTAGTTTTTATTGTCTTCTGTTTGTTTGTTCA
>ENA-OPYV01000195-OPYV01000195.1-human-gut-metagenome-genome-assembly--contig:-NODE-195-length-19275-cov-2.783894_pt1 | contig 19275 bp, 31 predicted proteins | sample MGYA00242474_ERZ504485 | MGnify/ENA primary metagenome ERZ504485 (study PRJEB26092, sample SAMD00036263) | human gut metagenome | host: Homo sapiens | study: EMG produced TPA metagenomics assembly of...
ACAGCAAATGCGATATTTTATTGGTGCTGCTGAATCCGGTTCGATCAGCGAAGCCGCTAAACGATCTTTTACTGCCCAGTCCAGCATTTCCGGTGCTATTAAAGAAGTGGAAAATACTTATGGGATCACTGCTTTTGTAAGGGACAGAAAATACAAAAAACATATTAGAAAAGAAGGGTTCGTATGAGTTTTTACACATTTACATGTCCATACAGAATACAGTCTGCTGGATGGTTCCAGTAAGATCAAGGAGCTAGTTCATCAGGCAAAAGAGCTTGGCATGGACAGCATTGCGATCACCGATCATGGAGCGATGTACGGAGTGATCGATTTTTACAGGGCAGCGAAAGCAGAAGGAATCAAACCGATCATTGGATGCGAGATTTATGTAACAACTGGTTCGAGATTCGATAAAGAAGCCAGTCAGGGAGATAAAAGATACTATCACCTGGTACTTCTTGCCCAAAATGACACGGGTTACCATAACTTGATGAAGATCGTTTCCAGGGGGTTTACCGAAGGATTTTATTACAAGCCACGAGTAGATTATGAAGTTCTGGAAGAATACAAGGAAGGTCTGATCGCATTAAGTGCATGTCTTGCTGGGGAAGTTGCAACTTATATCCGTGAAAATAACTACGAAAAAGCAAAGAATACGGCGTTGAGATTACAGGATCTTTTTGGAAAAGACAATTTCTTCCTGGAACTGCAAGATCACGGAATTCCAGATCAGACAAAAGTAAACACGGCACTGCTTAAGATGTCAAAAGAGACAGGAATTGATCTGGTTGCTACAAATGATATTCATTATACATTTAAAGAAGATGCCGAGGCACACGATATCCTGCTTTGTATCCAGACGGGGAAGAAAGTGCAGGATGAAGACCGTATGCGTTATGAAGGAGGTCAGTATTATTTAAAATCTCCGGAAGAAATGCAGAGATTGTTCCCATATGCAAGAGAAGCGATCGAGAATACAGGCAAGATTGCCAAACGTTGTAATGTTGAAATCGTATTTGGAGAACAGAAAGTGCCAGAATATGATGTGCCAGAAGGATACACTGCAGTTACGTATCTGAACCATTTATGCGAAGAAGGCTTAAACGTCGTTATCCGAATATTACAAAAGAATTAAGAGAGCGGCTGGATTATGAATTGAAAACTATTGAAAATATGGGATATGTTGATTATTTTCTGATCGTATGGGATTTCATTCATTATGCAAAAGAACATGGGATCGCAGTGGGACCTGGTCGTGGTTCCGCAGCCGGAAGTATCGTTTCTTACTGTTTGGAGATCACAGATATCGATCCGATCCGGTATCAACTGCTGTTTGAACGTTTCTTAAATCCAGAACGTGTATCCATGCCCGATATCGACGTGGATTTCTGTTATGAGAGAAGACAGGAAGTCATTGATTATGTTGTAAGAAAATACGGGAAAGATCAAGTAGTACAGATCATCACTTTTGGAACTATGGCTGCAAGAGCCGTGATCCGTGATGTCGGAAGAGTTTTGGATATTCCATATGCAAAAGTAGATGGAATATCAAAGATGGTTCCAAATGAATTAAATATTACGATCGATAAAGCATTAAAGATCAGCAAGGACTTGAGAAATGCTTATGAGCAGGACGAAGAAACACATTATCTGATCGATATGTCGAAGAGACTAGAAGGACTTCCAAGACATGCTTCCATGCATGCAGCTGGAGTCGTGATCGGTAAGACAGCGATTGATGAATATGTGCCATTAGCAACAGGTGCAGATAACGCAGCTGTTACTCAGTTTACGATGACAACGATCGAAGAACTTGGTCTGTTGAAGATGGACTTTTTTGGGACTTCGTACATTAACAGTCATTCAGGACGCAGAGAAAATGGTGCGAAGAAAAGTGCCGGATTTTGATATCACGAAAATTGATCCGACAGACAAAGAAGTTTATGAGATGATCGGAAATGGTCATACAGAAGGTGTGTTTCAGTTGGAAAGTTCAGGAATGAAGTCATTTATGAAAGAACTAAAACCACAGAATATGGAAGATATCATTGCTGGAATTTCTTTGTATCGACCGGGACCAATGGACTTTATTCCACGATACATTGAGGGAAAGAATCATCAGGAAAGCATACATTATGAATGTGAACAGATGGAAGAGATTCTTGAGCCAACCTATGGATGTATCGTTTATCAGGAACAGGTTATGCAGATCGTTATGAAACTAGCCGGATATACGCTTGGACGAAGTGACCTTGTACGTCGTGCGATGTCCAAGAAAAAAGGCGATGTCATGATCAAAGAACGACAGAATTTCGTTTATGGAAATGAAGAAGAAGGAATTCCAGGATGTATCAATAACGGTATTGATGAAAAGACAGCGAACCAGATCTGGGATGAGATGTTAGACTTTGCAAAATATGCATTTAACAAATCTCATGCGGCAGCATATGCAGTAGTTGCCTATCGTACAGCCTATTTAAGATGCCATTATCCAGTAGAATTTATGGCAGCCTTGTTAACCTCTGTTCTTGGAAATACAAACAAGATTTCAGAATACAGTTATGCCTGCAAGAAGTTAGGAATTAAGATTTTGCCACCAGATATTAACTATGGAGAGGGTGCGTTCTCTGTAGACCATGGAAATATCCGCTATGGACTGACTGCGATCAAGAGTCTGGGACGGCCAGTCATTGAAGCGATCATAAGAGAACGAAATTTAAATGGACCATACAGAGATTTTAAAGATCTCGTGGAACGATTATCAAGCAAAGAGATCAATAAACGAACTGTAGAAAATCTGATCAAATCGGGAGCTTTAGATTGTTTTCATGTAACAAGAAAGCAGCAGATGATCGTCTACGCCAGTGTGATCGATAGTATCCAGAAAGAACGGAAAAATGAGATCGCAGGACAGATGAGTCTGATGGATCTTCTTGGAGAAGAAGACCAGCAGTCTTTTCAGATTTTCTATCCAGATGTTGGGGAATATGAGAAAGAGCAGAAACTTGCCATGGAAAAGGAAGTGCTTGGGATCTACGTCAGTGGACATCCTTTAGAGGATGATATAGAACGCCTTGAACGAAGTGTAACAGCACATACTTCTGATTTTGTGATCGATGAAGAAACAGGAAAGACAAAGATTCACGATCGGGAAAGCTGTATCATTGGCGGTTTGATCAGTGAGATGAGTGTGAAACTTACGAAGAAGAATCAGAATATGGCATTTATCACACTGGAAGACTTAAGAGGAACCGTGGAAGTTGTCGTATTTCCAAGACAGTATGCGACATATCAGTCTCTTTTAAGAGAAGATGCCAAAGTATTTATCAAAGGAACAACACAGATTTCTGAAGAAGAAAGCAAAGTCATATGTAATCAGATCATCAGTTTTGAGGATAGCAGACAGGAATTATGGGTACAATTTGCGGATAAAGAAGCATTTTTTAAAGAAGAGGATGCATTAAAAGGTATTTTAACTTCCTATCCCGGTAAAAATCCAGTGGTGATCTATTGCAAAACAGAACGTGCTGTGAACCGTCTAGGGAGAGATTATATGGTTTCTGGTGACGAGAATTTATTATTTGATCTCGAAAAACGATATGGAAAAGAAAATATTCGGGTTAGATCGTTAGGAATATAACAAAGACTATTGAAAAATTTCTTTAAATGGATTAGAATAAAAGCCAAGTTAAGAATTGTATGGATTAATAATTGGAGGATATTGCAAATGGGAAAACCAAACATTAAACAATTGGAGTTTTAACAAGTGGTGGAGATGCACCTGCTATGAACGCAGCAGTGCGTGCCGTAGCCAGAATTGGTAAAGAAAGAGGATTAAAAGTCAAGGGAATCCGTAAAGGTTACAATGGACTGTTAAACGAAGACATCATCGATTTAACACCAACAGAAACAGCCGATACGATCTTCCGTGGAGGTACAATCCTTTTCACAGCCAGATGTGAAGAATTTAAGACAGAAGAAGGTCAGAAACGTGGTGCTGAGATCTGTAAAGCACATGGAATCGACGGACTGGTAGTTATTGGTGGAGACGGTTCTTTCCAGGGAGCTAAGAAGTTAGCAGCGCTTGGAATCAACACGATCGCTGTTACCAGGAACGATCGACTTAGATATCGCATGTACAGAATATACGATCGGATTCGATACAGCTGTTAACACAGCGATGGAAGCGATCGACAAGATCCGTGATACATCAACATCTCATGAAAGATGTAGTATCGTAGAGGTTATGGGACGTGGAGCTGGATATATCGCATTATGGTGTGGTATGGCAACAGGAGCAGAAGATATCCTGATCCCAGAAAGCTTTGATGGAAACCTTCCTAAGGTAGAACAGCAGATCATCGAACATTTACTTCGTAACAGAGCAAAAGGTAAGACACATCATATGGTAATCAATGCCGAAGGTGTTGGACATTCTTACAGTATGGCGAAGAGATCGAATCTGCAACAGGTATTGAAACACGTGCTACGATTCTTGGACATATGCAGCGTGGTGGAAGCCCAACAGCAAAAGACCGTGTATACGCTTCTATGATGGGTGCTTACGCAGTTGACTTATTATGTGCAGGAAAGACAAACCGTGTTGTTGGATACCAGAACGGAAGATTCATGGATATGGACATTGACGAAGGACTCGCAATGACAAAAGATATCGATGAATATCAGCTTCAGATCGCACATTTATTAGGAAAATAAATAAAACATGATCTTAGAGGAATCCTGTTTATCTAGGATTCCTCTATTTCTCTATATAGGAGCATTATTTTATGAAAGAGTTACGACCGGTACAGGTCATATTGCTTGGATTTTTAATTACAATATTTGCAGGATCGATACTGCTTGCACTGCCGATCGCAACACAAAGCGGGCAGGCAACGCCTTATATTGATGCATTATTTACAGCAACAACATCTGTGTGTGTGACGGGTTTGATCGTTGAGACAACAATGACACATTGGAGTATATTTGGGCAGGCAGTGATCATATTGCTTGTACAGATCGGAGGACTTGGTGTCATTACGATCACAACCGGAATGTTTTTTATGCTTCGAAAGAGGATCACTCTTGGAAATAGAATGTTGATCCAGGAGTCTATGGGTCTTAATACAATGACAGGTTTAGTTCCATTAGTTAAGAAGATTCTGATCGGGACAGGGATCATAGAAGGAATTGGAGCAGTTCTTTATGCGACTCAGTATGTGCCGGAATTTGGCATTGGATATGGAATATGGGCAGCAATCTTTAATTCAATCTCGGCATTTTGTAATGCAGGAATGGATATTGTAAGAGACGACAGTCTGCGAAGCTATGTAACGAATCCAGTTATGAATTTTACGACAATGGGGCTGATCATCCTGGGAGGTCTTGGATTTGTTGTATGGAAAGATCTTTGGCAGGGATTCAAAAAGATCGTAAAAGATAAAGTTCCTGTAAAAAGGATGATACAACAATGGAGATTTCAGACCAAGATCGTGTTATCCATTACGTCATTTTTGATCTTGTTTGGTACAATATTGATCTTTCTGTTTGAATATCATAATCCAGCAACTATGGAGAGTCTGTCATTGCCACAGAAGATACAGGCATCACTGTTTCAGTCTGTGACGACACGTACCGCAGGGTTTGAGACGGTAGCACAGGCCGCATTGACGGATGCATCTTCGCTGGTTTCTATGTTTTTGATGATCATCGGAGGATCACCAACTGGTACTGCAGGCGGTGTCAAGACAGTGACATTCACAATTCTTGTATTTTGTGTGCTCTCTGTGGCAAAACAAGAAGAATCAATTACGTTATTTAAACGAAGAGTTCCACAGAATCTGTTGTCGAAGGCACTTGCGATCATTGTGATCAACCTGATCGTGCTGATGACATCTGTGTTATTGTTGTTGGTATTTGATCACGGGACTTTTTTATGGATTCATGCTATGAATGTGTATCAGCACTCGCGACAGTTGGTTTAACCAAAGGATTGACACCGAATTTGACAATCGCAGGGAAAGTGATTATCATCATTACCATGTACTTAGGGCGTGTCGGACCGATTTCTATGGCGATCGGTTTTTCACAGAAGAATAAGAAAAAGATGGTCATGTATCCGGAACAGGATCTGATCTTATAAGTGAAATAGATTCACATTATAACATGATATCGCAACGGAGGTAACGGAGAAGAATGAAGAAGTCAGTTGCAGTTTTAGGACTCGGAAAGTTTGGAAGCAGCATCGCAAGGTCACTTGCTAAAGGTGGAGCAGAAGTACTGGCAGTTGATAAAGATGAGGATCTTGTAAGAGATATCGCAGATAAAAGTAACTTGTGCAGTCTGTGTGGATATATCTGATAAAGAAAATGATGAACAACATCGGATTGGAAGGAATGGATGCAGTTGTGATCGCAACGGCAGAGCATTTAGATTCCAGTGTTATGGCATTGATGATCGTCAAAGAGATCGGTGTGCCATATGTTCTTGCGAAGGCAGACGGAACTTTAAAAGGAGAGATATTAAAACGTGTTGGAGTCGATGAGATTGTTTATCCAGAAGAAGAGATGGGAGCAAGGATCGCAAACAATCTGCTTGGAGGAAGTATGACAGATCTGTTTGATCTTTCTGCAGACACAAGTATCGTTAAAGTACCAGCAAGAAAAGAATGGATCAACAAATCATTAGTAGACATTAATTTCCGTGGAAAATATAACGTTAACGTCATCGCGATCGAAGGAGAAGGTGGTGTTGACGGGGCTCCAGATCCAACGAAACCGATCAAAGATGAGGAAAATCTTGTGCTGATCGGTAAGAAAGAAGATCTGGTCAAATTAAGAAAATAATAGATCGGAGGTGGATAAGAATATGATCACAACCACTCAGAATAAGCAGATCAAACAGATCATCAAATTAAAGAAGAGTGCAAGAGAAAGAAGAAAACAAGAATTATTTCTTGTAGAGGGATTCGTATGTTTACAGAGATCCCAGAAGAATATTTATATAAAGTCTATGCATCTGAAGATTTTTATAACGAACATAGAGTGATTTTTGAACATATGGATGTGGAATTGGTATCACCTCAAGTTATGAAAGAGATTTCCGATACGATGACACCACAGGGAGTTCTTGCACTGGTGAAGATGATGAAATATTCTTTAGAAGATCTTCTAGAACAGGAAAAACCATTATTTCTGGTGCTTGAGAATCTTCAGGATCCGGGGAATCTCGGGACGATCCTTCGAACAGGAGAGGGTGCAGGGATCAATGGTGTTATCATGAGTCATGATACAGTAGATATTTATAATCCAAAGGTTACGCGCTCCACGATGGGATCAATATTTCGTGTGCCATTTGTCTATGTCGATGATCTTTTAGAAGTCGCAGAAACGATGAAACAAAAGAATATCATCACGTATGCAGCACATCTCAATGGAACAGACTATACGAAGGAAGATTATCAAAAAGGAACCGCATTTTTCATTGGCAATGAGGGAAATGGTCTGACAGATAAGTTGACAGACAAAGTACAAAAGAAGATCAAGATTCCAATGTGTGGTAAGGTAGAATCATTAAATGCAGCCATGGCATCAGGCCTTTTAGTTTATGAGGCAAGACGCCAGAGACAGGGGGTGGATTAAATGTATGCAGTTTATTGGCTGATCGCATCCGCGGTATTTTTACTTGTTGAGATTATGACACTTGGACTTACAAGTATCTGGTTTGCAGGTGGAGCCGTTGTTGCAGCGATCGTAGCACTATTTGGTGTTCCATTTTGGGTACAGATGTTGATATTTATCGTGGTAACATGTCTGTTGTTTGCACTGACAAGACCAGTTGCCAAACGATATTTAAACAGCAAGGTGCAAAAAACGAATACCGATGCATTGATCGGACAGACAGCACTTGTCAAAGAAACGATCAATAACATGGAAAGCAAAGGGTTGGTTCAGTTAAATGGCCAGGATTGGACTGCGAGAAGCTTTGAGGCTGGAGAGATCATTCCAGAAGGCAGCGAAGTGATCGATAAAGAATCCGAGGCGTGAAACTGATCGTAGAAAGAGAGGTATAAGATGATTATGTCGATTATTTTATTTATTATTGTTATCGCATTGCTTGCGATGATCATTTCATCCACAGTGCGTATCGTGCCGCAGGCACATGCTTATGTTGTAGAACGACTGGGTGCTTATCAGGGAACATGGTCTGTAGGACTTCATGTCAAAGTCCCATTATTGATCGTGTTGCAAGAAAAGTCAACTTAAAAGAGCAGGTTGTGGATTTCCCACCACAGCCAGTTATCACAAAAGATAACGTTAGATGCAGATCGATACAGTTGTATATTTTCAGATTACTGATCCAAAATTATATAGTTACGGTGTAGAGAACCCGATCATGGCAATCGAGAATCTGACAGCTACAACACTTCGAAATGTCATCGGTGATCTGGAATTAGATGAGACATTAACTTCCAGAGAGACGATCAATACACAGATGAGAGCAACACTTGACGTTGCGACAGATCCATGGGGAATCAAAGTAAACCGTGTGGAACTTAAGAACATCATTCCACCAGCAGCCATTCAGGATGCCATGGAGAAACAGATGAAAGCAGAAGTGAACGAAGAGAAGCGATTCTGATCGCAGAAGGTGAGAAGAAGTCCGCGATCTTACGTGCAGAAGGACAGAAAGAATCTATGGTCCTTCAGGCAGAGGGAGATAAGGAAGCAGCAATCCTTCGTGCGGAAGCGAAGAAAGAAGCAACGATTCGTGAAGCAGAAGGTCAGGCAGAAGCGATCCGTGCGATCCAGAAAGCGAATGCACAGGGTATTGAATCAATCAAGGCAGCCAAAGCTGACAATGCAGTCATCCAGTTAAAGAGCTTAGAAGCATTTGCTAAAGCAGCTGACGGAAAAGCTACAAAGATCATTATCCCATCTGAGATTCAGGGGGATGGCAGGTCTTGTAAAATCAATTACAGAAGTTGCCAAAGACGATGAGAAGAATATTGCAGATCTGATCGAAGAGCAGGTACAAGACACTGTAAAAGAACAGTAAGATCAGAAAATGTTTATGAAAATATGACAACCCTTGGCGGTATGCCGGAGCACTGAAGAGGTGTTCCGGCTTTTACCATGTTTGATATTGATGGGAGATAAAAGATGAAGACAATCGTTTGTTATGGAGATTCTAATACTTATGGCTATAATCCGGAAAATGGATTCCGTTATGAATATGAAGAACGATGGACAACCATTTTGCAAAAGGAACTGAAAGATTCTGCGATCGTGATTCCGGAAGGATTAAACGGCAGAACAACAAGTTTTGAAGATGAGTTAAGACCAGGAAGAAATGGTGCAACATATTTAGATCCATGTTTACACAGCCACGGACCGATCGATCTGGTAGTGTTAATGCTTGGAACGAATGACCTTAAGATCCGTTTTCAGGCAACACCAACAGATATCGGAAAAGGGATCGACCGTCTGATCAAGATGATCAAATCGATCACTCCACAGAAGAGACAAGATGGACGATCCGCAAAGATCCTTTTAATGGCACCACCGCATCTTGGGGATGATCTGACAGAGATTCCAAGTGGAGAAGAGATGGGATTTGAAAGAGGGATCAGTTATTCCAAGAGATTGGCACCGATTTATGAAGACTGGGCAAAGTTTCATAACATTGAATTTCTGGATGCAGCAAAATATGCAAAAGCTTCCGAAATCGATGCCTGCCACCTGACAAGAGAAAGTCATAGGAAATTAGGTGAAATGGTTGCGAAAAAATGCAAGGAAATCCTTGAAATATAAAGGGTTTCGGGTTGTTTTCAAAGATGCATTCCTATATAATAACAACTATATGATGTCTGACAGGGATCAAAGGGCAGAGACATCCAAGACACAACAAAATGGAGGAACAAAAGATGGACGCAAAGACAAGCTTAAAGGGAAGAAGTTTCTTAACATTAAAAGACTTTACACCAGAAGAAATGGTTATTTTTTAGATTTAGCAGCGAAATTAAAAATCAGATAAGAAAAAAGGGATCACAGGAAACAGTCTAAAAGGGAAAAATATTGCTCTTTTATTTGAAAAACCAAGTACAAGAACAAGATGTTCATTTACGATCGGATGTGTTGATGAGGGTGCACACCCAGAATATCTAGGAAAAGATGATATTCAGTTAGGACACAAAGAATCTGTAGAAGATACAGCAAGAGTTCTTGGAAGAATGTTTGACGGGATCGAATTTCGTGGATTCTTACATGAGAACGTAGAGAAATTAGCAAAATACAGTGGAGTTCCAGTATGGAATGGTTTAACAGATGATTACCATCCAACACAGATCTTAGCGGACTTCTTAACATTAAGAGAACAGTTTGGAGAAATCAAAGGATTAAACTTCGTATTCGCTGGAGACGGAAGAAATAACATGAGCAACTCTTTAATGATCGGATGCAGTAAGATGGGATTGAATTTCACATGCTTAGCACCAAAGAGTTTATGGCCAAATGAAGAACTGGTAAAACAGTGCGAAGAGTATGCGAAAGAATCTGGAGCTAAGATCCGTTTTACAGAAGATGTGAAAGAAGCTGTGGAAGGTGCAGACTGCATTTACACAGACGTATGGGCATCTATGGGTGAAGAAGACAAGGCAGCAGAAAGAATTGCTTTATTAAGACCATATCAGGTAAATAAAGAAATGTTAGAGATGACAGGAAAAGATACTACAGTTGTTATGCATTGCCTGCCAGCAGTTAAAGGACATGAGATCACAGAAGATGTTTTTGAACATTATGCAGATGTGATTTTTGATGAAGCAGAAAATCGTATGCACACGATCAAAGCTGTTATGGTAGCGACTTTAGGAGAATATTAGGAGATAGGATATTCAATGAAAAGTAAGATTCTCAAGGAATTAAAGAATGCAGATGATTATATATCAGGACAGCAGCTTTGTGAGCGGGTTGGGAGTTTCAAGGACTGCTGTCTGGAAGCATATCAAAGCATTAAGAGCAGAAGGTTACGAGATTGATTCTGTGACAAATAAAGGCTATAAACTTATGATGGAACCAGATCTTTTGACAAAAGAAGAAGTAGCATCCTGCCTTCATACCAAATGGCTTGGAAAAGATCTTCATTGTTATGAGACAATGGATTCTACAAATCTTGAGATCCGCCGTCTGGCAGAGGCAGGTGCCGGTCACGGAACCGTTGCGATCACAGAAGAACAGACGATGGGAAAAGGAAGAAGAGGACGAAGCTGGTTGGCAGAAGCTGGAGCAGGGATCGCGATGAGCTTTCTTCTAAAACCTCAGATCGAAGCTCAGAATTCTTCTATGCTTACGTTAGTTACTGCATTAGCGGTAAATGAAGCAATCTGTGAGACAACAGGAATTCGGGCAAAGATCAAATGGCCAAACGATATCATTGTGAATGGAAAGAAGATCTGTGGAATCCTAACAGAGATGAGCCTTCAGATGGATGAGATCAATTACATTGTAGTGGGACTTGGTATCAATGTAAATATCGATCATTTTCCAGAAGATTTAAGTGATAAGGCAACTTCACTCCAGATCGAGGGAGGAAGAAAGATCAAGAGAGCTCCATTGGCAGCGAAAGTGTTAGAATGTTTTGAGAAATATTACGATATGTTTTTGAAGACAGAAGATCTTAGCATGTTGCAAGATGAATACAATAAACTTCTGGTACATACAGACCAGAAGATCAAGGTTGTCAGAGGTTCCAAAGAAGAGATATTCTTATCAAGAGGCATCAATCATCGTGGAGAATTACTGGTAGAGGATGAAGATGGAAAGGTATCAGAAGTTTCATCCGGAGAGGTATCAGTAAGAGGTATCTTGGGATACGTATAAGAGATTCCGAGAATATATACAAGAAACAAGGAGAAATACAAAAACATGTATCAGGATAAAGTTACATTATGCGGTTCCAATGCATATGAGAAGAAATATTACTTAAACCCTGATTTTTCTGGATTACCAGAACAGATCAAACAGGAACTGCAGATTGCATGTGTACTATTTACAGCAGAAGTCGGCGGAGTCTTGACATTAGAGTTCGATGAAGAAGGCAAATTAAATTTTGTTACTCATGTGGAAGATAATGATTTCTTTTACGATGAGATCGGAAGTGAACTGATGATCAAGAAACTAAGACAGGAAAAACAGGATTTCTGGGAGTCCTTGGAACTATATTATAAAATATTCCTTTTGGGAGAAGATGAGGTATAAATTATGTTATTAGCACTCGATGTTGGGAATACCAATATAACGATCGGCGTATTCAAAAGAAAAGAGATTATAGAGGTATTTCGAATTACAACAAAGTTACCAAGAACATCCGATGAATTTGGAATTCTGATTTCAAGCCTATTAAAGGAAAAGGATTGGATGAAGGTGAAGTGAAGGCAGCGATCATAGGATCCGTTGTGCCAAATATCATGCATTCACTGAGTAGTGGTTTGATCAAATATTTTGATGTAAAACCGATCATTGTAGGACCTGGGATCAAGACAGGGATCAATCTTGGAAGATTTAATCCAAGAGAAGTTGGAGCAGACAGGATCGTGGATCTGGTTGCAGGATATGAAATATATGGCGGACCAGCACTCGTCATTGACTATGGAACTGCAACAACATACGATATTGTCACAGAGAATGGCGTATTCTTAGCAGGTGTGATCGCACCGGGAATTCGCACTTCAGCAAATGTACTATATAGAGATGCAGCACGTCTGCCAGAGATTGAAATCTTAAAACCAAAGACGATCCTTGCAAACAGCACGATTGACAGTATGCAGGCAGGTTTGTACTATGGAGTTGTTGGTGAGACAAAATATATGGTACAGAAGATGAAAGAAGAGACAGGCTTTGATAACATGAAAGTTATCGCAACCGGAGGCCTTGGAAATATGATCGCACAGACGGTTGATGAGATCGACTATTACGATCCAACATTAACATTGAAGGGATTACAGATCATTTATGAGAAGCAATAAATTAAAACCTCTGGTTATTGGAGATATTACAATTGAACACCCGTTAGCACTTGCACCGATGGCAGGAGTTACAGATCTACCATATCGTTTGTTGTGTAAAGAACAGGGTGCTGGAATGATGTGCACTGAGATGGTAAGTGCCAAAGGATTATACTATGGGAACCGTAAATCTGAGCCATTGATGGCAACAGATCCGAAGGAAATTCCAGTAGCGATCCAGATTTTTGGATCCGATCCAGAGATCATGGGTCAGATGGCAGCGAAAGTCAATGATGGGCGGTTTCAGATGATCGATATCAACATGGGATGTCCGGTTCCAAAGATCGTGAATAACGGTGATGGATCCGCATTGATGAAGAATCCGGAATTAGCAGGGAAAGTGATCAAAGCAGTTGTAGATGCTGTGGATATCCCGGTTACAGTTAAGATCCGAAAGGGATTTAACGATGAATTGATCAATGCACCAGAGATGGCACAGGTTGCACAGGAGAATGGAGCAGCAGCGATCGCAGTTCATGGAAGAACAAGAGAACAGTACTATTCAGGAACAGCAGACTGGTCGATCATTCGCAAGGTAAAAGAAGCTGTTGATATTCCGGTAATTGGAAATGGTGATATCACATGTGCAAAAGATGTATTACGAATGCAGGAAGAGACAGGCTGTGACGGATTTATGATCGGAAGAAGAGCCAAAGGGAATCCATGGATTTTCAAAGAGATCTTACATTTCTTTGAGACAGGAGAAGAAATGCCAAGACCATCCTTAGAAGAAGTTGTCGCCATGATGTTGAGACATGGACAGATGATGATCGATTTTAAAGGAGAATACATCGGAGTCCGTGAGATGCGGAAACATGTCGCATGGTATACATTCGGTTTTCCAGGGGCAGCAAAACTTCGCGAGAAGGTAAATCATACAGAGACATACGAAGACTTAGAAGAATTACTGCAAAATTATCTCAAAGCCACGAATGGCAGGGATTAGGAATTGACAAAAGAAACTTAGGTAAGATATAATTAATCAGTTAACATTTAGAACGAAAGGAATAGTGTTATGGCAGAGGCAAAGAAGAATATATTAACCCCAGATGGTTTAAAAGCATTAGAAGATGAATTACAAGAATTAAAAGTCGTAAGACGTAAAGAGATCGCACAGAAGATCAAAGAAGCAAGAGAACAGGGTGACTTATCAGAGAACGCGGAATATGATGCAGCCAAAGATGAACAGCGTGACATGGAAGCACGTATCGAAGAGATCGAAAAGATCTTAAAGAACGCCGTTGTTATCGATGAGAAGTTTGAAAAAGGTGTCATCAGCCTTGGATGTCACGTATTATTAGAAGACATCACTCTTGGAAAAGAAGTAACATACCATATCGTAGGTCTACAGAAGCAGATATCCTTCAGAACAAGATTCCAATGAAGCACCGATCGGTAGAGCTTTACTTGGAAAGAAGATCGGAGATGTCGTATCCGTAGAAGGAATCAATCAGGTAAAACGACTTCAGAGTCATTGATGTACAGAGAAAGTAAGAGGAAGTAAGAAAAGTGGCACAGCAGAATAAAGATACAAACGAACTGATCAAAGTAAGAAGACAAAAACTGGCTGACTTACAGGCAGCTGGGAAGAATCCGTTCGAGATCATGAAATATGATGTAACACATCATCAAAAGAAATCAAAGATAATTTTGAAGAATTAGAAGGAAAAGAAGTAGCAGTTGCAGGACGTTTAATGTTCAAACGTGTGATGGGTAAAGCATCTTTCTGTAACGTACAGGACCTCAGGGTGGAATTCAGGCATATGTAGCAAGAGATGAGATCGGTGTAGAATCTTATCAGGATTTCAAGAAGATGGATATCGGAGATATCGTAGGTATCAAAGGTAAAGTCTTTGCTACAAAGACAGGAGAGAAATCTATCCATGCAGAAGAAGTGATTTTATTATCTAAGAGTTTAAAACCACTTCCAGAGAAATTCCACGGATTAACAGATACAGATACAAGATATCGTCAGAGATATGTTGACCTGATCATGAATGAAGAATCCAAAGAAGTATTCATCAAACGTTCTAAGATCATCAGTAAGATCCGTTCTTATCTAGATGGACAGGGATTCATGGAAGTAGAAACTCCGATGTTAGTATCCAATGCAGGTGGAGCATCAGCAAGACCATTTGAAACACACTACAATGCATTAAGTGAAGATGTAAAATTACGTATTTCCCTAGAGTTATACTTAAAGAGACTGATCGTTGGTGGACTTGAGAAAGTTTATGAAATCGGACGTGTATTCCGTAACGAAGGTGTTGACACACGTCATAACCCAGAGTTACATTAATGGAATTATATCAGGCATACACAGACTATCACGGAATGATGGATCTGACAGAGAACTTATATCGTTACCTTGCAGAAGAAGTATGCGGTGGAACAAAGATTCAGTATAAAGATTTCGAGATCGATCTTGGAAAACCTTTTGAGAGAATCACAATGGTAGATGCAGTTAAGAAATACTCTGGAGTAGACTTTAAAGAGATCAAGACTTTAGAAGAAGCAAGAGCAGCTGCTGAAGAACACCATGTAGAATACGAAGAACGCCACAAACGTGGAGATATCTTAAACTTATTCTTCGAAGAATTCGTAGAAGACAAACTGATTCAGCCAACATTTGTTATGGATCACCCAGTAGAAATCTCTCCATTAACAAAGAGAAACCAGAAGATCCAGATTATGTAGACGTTTTGAGTTCTTTATGAATGGATGGGAAATGGCAAATGCATACTCTGAGTTAAATGATCCGATCGATCAGAGAGAACGTTTCAAAGCACAGGAAGAACTTCTTGCACAGGGTGACGAAGAAGCCAACACAACAGATGAAGACTTCTTAAATGCATTAGAGATCGGTATGCCACCTACAGGTGGTATCGGATTCGGTATCGACAGAATGGTAATGTTATTAACAAATTCTACAGCGATCAGAGACGTATTATTATTCCCGACAATGAAGTCCCTGGACGCTGACAAGAAGTCTGCGAAGTCAGAAAACAGCACTTCCACAGCAGCACCTGAGAAGGAAGAAGTTGTCGACTTCTCCAAGGTAAAGGTAGAGCCTTTATTTGAGGAATTTGTTGATTTCGATACTTTCAGCAAGTCAGATTTCAGAGCTGTAAAGGTTAAAGCGTGTGAAGCTGTTAAGAAATCCAAGAAGCTGTTACAGTTCACTCTGGATGATGGAACAGGCACAGATCGTACGATTTTAAGCGGTATTCACGCTTATTACGAGCCGGAAGAGCTGGTTGGAAAGACCTTAATTGCGATCACTAACCTGCCACCGAGAGCCATGATGGGAATTGAATCCTGTGGAATGCTCCTCAGTGCAATCCATGAGGAGAGGGAGAAGAAAAGCTCCATCTTCTGATGGTTGATAACCACATCCCGGCTGGTGCAAAGCTCTATTAAGATGATGTAAGCAAGAAAAAAACGCATAATTAGTGCAATGAGTGGGCAATTCCAATCGGAGTTGCCCATTTTTAAAACAAACAGAAATACAAATCGGGATTTTTAAAGGAGACTTGCTATGGATATGAATCTTTCATTTTCTGTACTTACAGCAAATATTATTAGTATACTGCTAATTGGAACGTTGTATCTCGCTAACAGACAAAAAGCGGAGTACGACAGAGATATGCGACTTCTACAGCAAATGATGGTAACTATAGGGATTGCCAGTATTTCTGACTGTTGCGTTTTATTATCTTGCTGGCAGTTCTAATATAGTTATCAAAGTTTTGGTCTTTTTGAGCGGATCAGGGCTCTTTTTAGGAAATGTAATGATTGGATATTTGTGGGCTAAATTCATAATGGTACATATGAATATCCCATTTTCTGATATACGCAGAAATATTTACCGAACAATTGGACTTATTTCTATTGTACTGTTAGTAATCAATATTTTTTATCCATTGGTATTTTCGGTAAGTGATGGTAGGTATCAGAGAGGATTCACATATATTATTTTTCTGATTTTTGCTGCTTTTTACATTTTGGACAGCTTGTATTTGTATGTTAAGCGTGTAAAAAAATGGCAGTTTAAAATTATTTCCAGTACATATATTTCTAATTCCTGTTATATTAGGGGTAGTTATTCAGGCATTTTTCGTTGAAATTGCAATCACCTGGACATCTATTGCAATATCGGTCGCGGGAATAATGACAGCACTAAAAAACGAGATTATTTTTACAGATTGCCTTACAGGATTATATAATCGCGTGTATCTGGAATTTTTACATAAGCGAGCCTGTAATAAAAAGGACTGCTGGGTATCCGGTATTATGATTGATCTGAACGGATTTAAACAGATTAACGATAACTACGGACACGCAGAAGGAGATCTGGCATTGTGTATTGTTGCTGATTTACTTCTGAAATCGTTCTCTGAATATGGTGTAGTAACAAGATATGCTGGTGATGAATTTGTTATAATGCTAAATACAACAGATGATCAGCTCATACAAAAATAATCAAATCTGCTAAAAAGAATTTTGTGACAGAGAATGAAAAGAACGATAAACTGTATCAGTTATCTGCATCTATGGGATACGCAATAACTAATCTAAGTAACGAAACAATAGATGATTTTATGAATAGAATCGATGAACAGATGTATCAAGATAAAATGAAATACTATGAGCATAATGATCGTAGAAATAGCAAATAAATTAATTTCGGTCATTTTACTTGTAAAATTCAAGTTTATAAAATTAAGAAAATGGAATTTAAGGAGGAGTATGTAAATGAAATTAGCAGATTTAGCAACAGGCTCTGATTGGATAGTGTGGATTGTCTTTGCGATATTTGCTGTACTTTCTATTATTTTACTTTCTGGACATGGAAGCTGGTTCATTTCTGGATATTTGAAAAATTGAGAAAACGTAATATTGAACAAAAAAGAAATGCACAGTTCTTAGCTTATCGTGAACTGTGCATTTTTGTAAATAAATACTTTTAATTAGCCGATTACGGCATCCTCTGCTGTAAAATGTTCCAGAGAATTTTCTTTTACCTGAATGCAGATATAAGTAATTCCAGAAATATCGGATGCAAAAAACTGACGCTTTGCAGCAGGTGCGATTTTTAGCCAGTCTCCAGTTGAAAGGCTAATTTCTTCTCCATCAATTATGGCTTTGCCGTTACCTGAAAGAATTCCATAGATTTCTTCATTTTCTTTATGAGAATGAACAAATGGGACATTTGCTCCTGCAGGTAGTTCGTTTAAACTGATTTCTGCACCTGTTAAAGACAACTTTTCATGCAGCTCAATTCGGCTTTCCTTTCCAATAGTTGTTTTTGTGTAATTTGCCATAATAATACCTCCATAGTTAATTTGTAGTTTCCGGTTGCTTGGTATTAGTATAGTGTGAGACACATACAAAACAAGTACGCACCTTTTTGTAACTGTACACTCAAAAATGAATGTGTTACAATAGACTCGGAGGTGAGAATTATGCGAGCAAAAGAAGAATTACCGGAATGCCCAGTTGCAACAGCAGTATCTCTTATCGGAGGAAAATGGAAACTGCTGATTTTGCGTAACTTGAAAGAGCGTCCATGGAGATTCAATGAGCTACAACGAAGTATAGATGGTATTTCACAAAAGGTTTTGACAGATAGTTTAAGACAAATGATGAGTGATGGGCTGGCATATCGCCACGATTACCATGAGCAGCCACCGAAAGTTGAATACGGCTTAACGGAACTCGGAACAAAAATGCTTCCAATTGTTAATTCACTTGCTGACTTTGGTAACTACTATAAATCAATTATTGAACAGAATTAAGGACGTTAGTATTTGAAAAGCTCGAACAATTCCAGTTTGGAGAATTGAAAAAACGGAATTTACCTATTAAGACATATAAACTGTTGACAATAAAGCTCCTATATAGTATTATTTTTAATAAACTACTATATAGGAGCTTTTGTATGGAAATGAATGGAGGATTTCTTGTCACCAAAATAAAACAGCTTGGAGACCGGATTTTCGAGAAGATTCTCAGTGAAAAGAATATTGATGCGTTTAATGGAGCCCAGGGACGTATTCTTTATGTGCTGTGGCAGGAGGATGGTATCTCAATCAGGTCACTCTCGACTAAATGCGGATTAGCGATAACATCTCTTACTACGATGCTGGAAAGAATGGAAAATCAAGGGCTGATAAGCCGTGTTCAGTCTGAAACGGACAAAAGGAAAACGCTCC
>ENA-OPYV01000196-OPYV01000196.1-human-gut-metagenome-genome-assembly--contig:-NODE-196-length-19267-cov-2.101933_pt1 | contig 19267 bp, 22 predicted proteins | sample MGYA00242474_ERZ504485 | MGnify/ENA primary metagenome ERZ504485 (study PRJEB26092, sample SAMD00036263) | human gut metagenome | host: Homo sapiens | study: EMG produced TPA metagenomics assembly of...
ATTGCCTGCGGGTAGTACAAGTGCCCTATACCGTACGGATATTGTAAATGAAGAAGCAATCGTCAACTTCATAGGCGGTTACACAGAGCCGGTGAAGCCAATCCAGTACACTTGGTGCAGTCTCTTTGACAACCATACCACGGATGTGCTTGGGGAAGTAAAATTCTATTATGACCGTCCGATTGCCCTTTCCGCAAATCCGATTATCAAGCTTAACATCGAGAATGAAAATCTCACAGTCAAGGAAGTTGTACCGACAATTTCGGAAGAAAATGGGGACTGGGTGTTGGCTGCGGATTTCGAGAACATTCCGCTTATCTCGGAAAAGGGATATACTATAATTATACCCGAAGGAACAATCGTTTCCAAAGAAGGAGATGTTGTTGTCAATCAACGCAATGTAATGGAGATTGGGAGCAGCAGTGGCATTGTTGAGATTGAGAACCGTGAAGTATCGATAAACTCAACAAATGGTGTCATATCAATAGGACAATTTTTTAAGGGATGTAATATAAAACTGTTCTCCCTTGATGGGACAATGATATACAACACAAAACATCGGAAGGAAACGTCTCTATTTCTGTCACCGACATTTGGAGTTTATCTTCTGTCCATAAATGGTAAAACGTATAAGATCGCAGTTAAGTAACTAAAGTTCACCCCTAAATAAAGGGTGGGAAACTTTAGTAATTACTGTTGGCGCACTTTGTTCAAATGGGAAATATTTACTTATTTTCTCAAATCCGGAGAAGTAAGCTAGATGTGGTTGGCTCCTGGTGGTTGATGTGTTGTCTACACTGCCTAATAACGAAACCGGCCTTAAGGATGGTACATCAATGGCCTGTCCACATGTAGCAGGTTTGGCGGTCTCTCATTATACGAAATCCCCCATCTTACCGTAACACAAGTTAATGACATCATAGAAAACAATACAAAGAAAGTTGGGCCAAATAAATATAATGAGACACGTAAAAACGGTACTTGGAATAGTTATTATGGTTATGGTCTCATCAATGCAGAACAAGCACTAATCAATACCCCAAGATAAACAATGCGAAGAATTAACAGCGATTTATGAATGTGTTCAGAACATATACAAATAAATATAAATCCATTGCGTTACTCGTTCTCATATTGCTAACGAGTAACACAAATGGATGCTCAGACAATATATGATAAGAATGTGCGATGTTTACTTATAGAATAAAAGGGGATGATTGGCAATCACATCCTTTGAGGGAGTAGTTTCAACCGTACCCCCTGAAATATCATTGGATAACTCTTGTTTGTCACATTATGGGTGCGGTTGAAAACGCCCCATCCGATCACTATTCTGTAGTTTTTTAATGTAATCGAAAGTTAAATACGTTAAATCTCACGCTTTTCGTATATACACAGAATCCATATTGCCACTTTTCTACCGTTTAGAGCGTATAACATTGATAATCAACTAATAATAGATACAGTTTTTGGAAGCCTTATTTTTCATCTGTTTTACCAGACTCATCTGTCTCGGAATACTGCGTAGGCAATACGCCGAACTGCTCCTTAAAGCACTTGGTAAAATAGCTGGAAGAGCTGAATCCTACCCGGTCGGCCACTTCCGACACGTTCAATTTTCCGTCCTGAAGAAGCTGCGCAGCCCGCTTCAAACGAATGGTACGGATAAATTCCGTCGGAGTCTGTCCGGTAATAGCCTGCAACTTGCGGTAAAGATTCATGCGGCTCATTCCCATATCGGCACTGAGCTGTTCTACATTATATTCCGAATTATCAATATGTTCTTCTATCAATTTCAGAGCCTTCTGAAGCAACTGCTCATCAATTGAAGTAATTGTTATGCGACTGGGATTGACACGCAGCGTCTTGCGGAATTCTTTCTTCCGGCCCTCCTGCTGCTCGATAAGCTGCTTGATACGCACCAGTAGCACATCAAAGCTGAAAGGTTTGGATATATAGGAATCTGCCCCAACCGCATAACCGCTGATTTTTGCCTCGTCTCCACTACGGGCTGTCAACAAGATAACCGGGATATGCGATGTCTGTACGTTGTGCTTGATACGGCGGCACAGCTCCAGCCCGTCCACTTTCGGCATCATTATATCACTGATAATCAAGTCCGGATTCTGTTCGACAGCAAGTTTTTCCCCTTCTTCCCCGTCTGGTGCATCAATTACCTGATACGTTTCTGAAAGCTGCTCCTTGAGGAAATGACGGAAATCCTGATTATCTTCCACTATCAAAAGTTTTTTTCCGGTCATCGGAAGTATCCGAAGCTAAAGTTGTTTCTTCTGACATCTTCAAATCCATCGGAATTCGTACAATAAAGGACGTTCCTTTTCCCAGCTGACTTTCTACACGAATCGTTCCCTCATGTAACTCTACATATTCCTTCACCAAATGCAACCCAATTCCACTTCCAACCTTGCTGTCGTCCGGATGCTGTACTTGATAAAAGCGCTCAAAAATATGCTTCAATGCCTCATCTGATATGCCAATTCCTGTATCTGAAACTGTTATATTGGCAAAAGAATGCCCTTCAACTTCCTCTGCTGACAAAGAAAGCACTACACGCCCTCCTCCGGCGTAAACTTGAATGCATTTGAAAGCAAGTTATTTAAAATGCGATGCAATTTTTCATGGTCAAAATTCATATACCAATGAGCAGCTGAAAGCTCCAGACGAAAATCCAACTGCTTTTCCTTGGCAAAGGGTTGAAAATTAGCATACAATGCTGACACAAACTCTTCCAAATCGCCAGCGGTAAGATGAAGTTTTTCCATTTTCATTTCCATCTTACGAAAATCGAGCAACTGATTGACAAGGGTATATAGCTCTTGTGCATTCTTATAGACCGTATCAAGCTGACGAAGTACTTGCTCATCTGTCACCTTCTTCCGAAGTACTTCCAATGGAGTAAGTATCAAAGTAAGCGGAGTTCGAAGCTCATGGCTGATGTTAGTAAAAAGCGGAACTTCAACTGATTCAGCTCCTCCTTTTGCTGGGCTGCCTGCTGTTCTTTCAATCGAATCAGTTTCTGATTATTTTTCCGATACACATACCTCACTCCTAGAATGACTACCCCTATCAGGCATAAAAAGTAAAGTACAAAGCCCAACCCGTAGCCCAAAATGGCGGAAGAATTGTCACTTGAAAAATGGATTCCGGGCTCCATACATGATCGTTTCCGGCACTCATCACATGAAACGTGTATTCACCCGGCAACAAATTATTATACACTACGCTTCCCTGCCCCTTATCGGAAACTATTTCATTCCACTTTTTATCAGCTCCCTCTAAACGATAACGGAAATAAGTCTGCGAAGGGTTTACAAAATTCAAACTGGAAAAGTCAAAGGTCAAGAAATTTTCATCATAATTCAGTGTTACCGACCGTACCTTGTCGATTGACTGAGTAAACAAAACCCTTCCATGATATTCTTCTCCACACGAAACCGATTCGTTGAACAAACGGAATCCGGTAAACAAAGGAGAAATAACACAAGGAGTAAACACCACATTTTCAGGAGAAAACAAATAAAATCCATCCATCCTTCCAAAACAAAGTTCTCCTTTTCGGGTCCGCATGGAACAAAACTCATACAAGTCATCCCATTCACGACTGTGATTCCGGTCCAAACAAACTACTGTATATTCATTCTGTCCACCTTCTTTTGCTACACTTACCTTATATAATGCATTGATTGTGGTAATCCAGACCTCATTATTATAATCTTCCTGCATTGCCTGAATGGTCAGATTTTCAAACCCATGTTCTTCCCCCAACACATCAATCTTCCAGTCTGGAGAAAGTACCTTTATTCCATACTGGGTACCCATCCACAGCAATCCCCGGCTGTCGTTCAGCATGCAATTGTATTTCTCACCTGCTAAAATCTGAAACGGATCATTGCCTTTTATATGTCCAGGAATGTAAAGACTATCTTTCTTTATGTCATAAAATAAATTCCATGTCTGCTCCTACCACCAAGCGCCCGGAGGCATCAAAGACATCGTATTGGCTATCTTAAATCGAGACAATTCAGGGTATTTGTCAACCAGCAGTTCCAACTTGCCTGACCGGATATCAAACCTCCCAACTCCACCGTTTACACTCACCCACAGATTACCCTCTATGTCTTCGGTCAGCGTACGAATATTATTCAAGTCCATCCCTTCACGAACAGGGAATAGATAATGTGAAATTTTACCTTTATCTATACAATAAAGTCCGTCCATATAAGTACCAAACCACATTCTTCCTTTCAAGTCCTTATAGGCAGTTCGAAACAATCCGCTGCTCAACTCCTTAAACGGACAACTTACCGATGTCCGGTCGGCCGACAAACGATAAAGTCCTGCAGATGTACCTAAAAAGATAGAAGAATCATCGGCTTCCAACATACATAACACATCATCACTACCCCAATCGCCTGCAATATTCTTTTTTATTGTATAAAGTAAAGTTACTCATGCTGGAATGGTAATAGGCTAATCCTCTGTTAAACAAACCAGCCCATACGGTTCCGCTCTTTTTATCTACATAAATACTATGTACGTTCGTATACCCTCTTCCTCCTAAGGTAGCGTGAAAGGGGGGCAGCCGAAAAAAAACGAGAAATTATATTTATCTATTAGGAATATACCACGACTAGATGTCCCAACCCAGGCATTACCCGACTTTTCTACATCACATGAAGTAATTTCCCCAAAAGGAGAAGGAAGCTCTATTTCTTTCCAGGCATGGATGGCATTCATATAAAAAATAACCCCTTCATTCCACGCAATCCAGAAGTCACCGCTGTCCAGTATCCGGATTACTACCTGCTGGTCGGCCTTCAAACGATTCTGCAGGAAAGTTTCCTGTCGGATAAATTTCTTCTGATTCCGGTCATAGGCACGCAGCAAACCGCTTTCATGCAGCATCCAGCTCACATTACCGTATGACTCCACTGCCATCAGCGTACCATTTCCATTCAGGAAATGCCGGTCTTCTCCTATGGTCTGCAACTGATGGTTCTTTGTATCATAAAGAAGTACACGCTGAGAAGCTGTCACCAGCCAGACATGAAGACTGGAATCAATGAACACATTTGAAATCTTTTCTTTTTACGCCCCATCCGGCTAAAAGCGTATCCGGCTGAATAAATTCGCCCTTATCCAAATCAAAGATTTTCAAGTTTCCTTTTTCTTTCAGCCAAATTCTTCCGTCGGCATCCAGATACTGAAGAGGAATGACTGATTCCTGGTCAATACCATATACCGGGGCTTTCCACAACGGATAGTTGGTGAAATTCTTCCCCGTCGTAAAAACTCAATAAGGAAGTCGTACGTACTCCCAAACGCCCGTCAGGAATTCCAAATACATTTTTCACATAATTGTCGGGAAGTCCGTCACGAATACCTATATGACGGAACGGGAAAGTATTCACAGCTTGTATTCCTAAACATAGGAATATACATATTACAGCTAAAACCAGTCTTTTCATGTCGATGTACTTCTATATTACAAATGTATAAAGCTATATACGAACCAGAAAAAGATTTTTACGTGAGATTTCTGCATTTTTTCCGCAAAAAATAACTCGCCCGCATTTTCTGCTTCGGACGACGGTTATACTTTATAACAAACGACACAGATTAATAGCTGTGCTCATCTTCTTTGATTTCTTCCATGGTCAACGGGCTTACGGTCGATGGCACGCCATGCATAAATAATGTAGGCCAGCACAAAGGGAACTAAAATAGATACATAAGCCATGGTTTCAGGGTAAACTGACTGGAACAGCTGTTGGCAATGGTCAGTGAGCTCTGTAAATCGGCCGTAGATGGATAATAAGCAGTATGATTATAACCTACGACCAACAGCAAGGCCAGTACCGTCAGTACCGTACCCACACCGGCAAACCAGATACCGCGGGTATAGGTCTTGCAGAAAATGCTTTTTCCCAAGCCATACAACACCCCGACTACTCCTAACAGGAACAACACCAACAGATAAGGCATGACCATAAAATTGTGGAAATATTTGAAGGGTTCCATCACAATCTGCCCCGTTTCGGGATTAACGGCAAACCCGTCTTTCAGTAAGGTGCGAATCACAAATGCCAGGAAGAATACAAGGAAGGGTACCGCATCGGCTATCAACTGACGACGGAAACGGGCATTCAACGCTTCATGACGGATGTTGTTAATGAAATAGAGGTTTCCTAACAAACGGGCAAGGAAGAGCACCGCAAATCCTAAAATGAGGTTCCACGGGTCAGCAAACGCATCCAACCCATGCCATCCGTTACCCCAATGGCTGATGACCGGCATCATTTCGTCGGTAAGGTTCCTTTGCTCACCACAAAGTTGGAGCCGTTGAAGAAGGTCGCGACAGCCGCTCCCAACAATAACGGACCCACAATGCCATTCAGCACCAGAAAGAACTGATAGGTACGCTTGCCCAACCAGTTGCCAAGCTTCGACTGAAATTCGTAGGACACAGCCTGAAGCACAAAGCTGAAGAGAATAATCATCCACAACCAGTAAGCTCCTCCGAAGCTGGTGCTATAGAACAAAAGGGAAAGAAGCAAAGAAGGCTCCTCCGAAAGTGACCAGAGTGGTAAAGGTAAATTCCCATTTACGTCCGGTGGAATTGACCAGCAACGTACGTTCTTCTTCGGTACGTCCCAAGCAATAGAGCAAGGAGTTTCCTCCCTGTACGAACAGCAAAAAGACCAGCAAGGCTCCTAATAAGGAAACCAGAAACCACCAGTAATGCTGCAAGAATATATAAGTTGAATCCATATTTTTCGGTTTTAAAATGATGTATCGGTTAGTTTATTTTTTCGTCCGGACCTTTACGGATGGCTTTTACCATAATACCGATTTCGGCAATAAGCAGCACGGTAAACATGATAAGGAAAATGAAGAAAGTGGTTTGCACGGAGCCTGTTTCCAGTTTTGACACCGCCGCATTGACGGGCAGCAAATCCTGAATCGTCCAAGGCTGACGTCCCATCTCGGCCACAATCCATCCTGCCTGGCTGGCAATGTAAGCCAATGGAATGCTCCACAAGGAAATCCAGTGCAGCCAGTTGAGTTCTGCCAGCCGCTTTTTCCATACGAGGAATAAAATAACCAAGAAGAACAGTATGAAATACATACCTAACCCTACCATCACGCGGAAAGACCAGAAAAGCAGACCTACATGAGGTACAAGGTCTTCTTTGTTCTGAATGTATCCGTAGCCGAAATAAGGCATGTATTCTTTCAAGGCACTGCGTGCAATCTGCATGGAAGCCTCATCGCCTTCTTCTTTTGCCCGACGGAAATCGGCCAGTGCGGTAATAGCTTTCTTACCATTCACCATCTTTTCATCTGCCGAAAGAGCCGTTGAGCCATCAGGTAATGTATAGCCTCCTTCCAGCAGGTTGTTGATACCCGGCACATATCCTGCCGTGCTATGCGTAGCAAGGAAAGAAAGCATTTCGGGTATCTTGATGGAACCTACCACCGTCAGAGGTTCATGCGTACCTCCTTCATAAAGTGCCTCCATAGCCGCCAATTTCATAGGTTGTACCTGGGCCACCTGATATGCGGACTTATCACCTGTGCCGGCAGTTACTAAGGCAGCAAACAATCCGACTGCCGCTGCCACCTTCATGCTGGCAAGTGCAAATTCTTTTTCGCGTTTACGAATCAGGTACCAGGCACTGACTCCGATGACGAAAGCGGCTCCGAGCATCCAGCTGCTTAATACGGTATGGAAAATTTCACCACTGCCACTGGCGAGAAGGCCACAGCCATGAAATCAACCATTTCGTTTCGCATGGTTTCCGGATTAAACTCCATCCCCACCGGATACTGCATCCAGGAATTAGCCACCAGAATCCACCAGGCAGAAATCGTGGCTCCCAAACCGGTAAGCCAGGTAGAAGCCAGATGAAAACCTTTACTCACCTTGTGCCATCCAAAAAACATGACAGCCACAAAAGTAGCTCCATGAAGAAGGCTAAAATACCTTCTATGGCCAGTGGAGCACCGAATATGTCACCTACAAACCAGGAATAGTTACTCCAGTTCGTACCAAACTGAAACTCCAGAATCAAACCGGTTGCCACTCCAATGGCAAAGTTTATTCCAAACAGTTTCATCCAAAACTTTGCCGTACGCTTCCAGAATTCATTTCCTGTACGTACATACAATGTCTCCATTGTAGCCATAATCACAGCCAGCCCTAAAGTCAGCGGCACAAACAGCCAATGGTAAATGGCGGTCAAGGCAAATTGTGCCCTCGACCAGTCAATCATTGAAGTGTCGATTGTTTCAAGCATAAGAAATTACTTTATCAGTTACTAATATAAATAAGGTATAGTTATTCTGCCATCCCGGTTTGTCAGCTCCAGGCCCACATAGTCCTGCTTCTCGGTTTCCGTCTTTCCTTTCAGGAGGAAGGGAAGAAAAACAGTTTCAACACAAAAAACATGACAAAAAGCTTTATCAGGATAATCGCCCAAAGGACACGTCCCCAAGTCATCTCCCGAAAACCATCACGATAAAAATAAAAACACGAATGAGATTCTTTTTAATCATAGTCTATTTTATAATGATTACAAAGTAAATACTTTATCGGGAAAAACAAGGTTTATCGAGATATTCTGTGGGTAAATCTATCTATTTTGCCTCTTTTTATTATGAAATACATTTGCAATGTAAAAATTAAACGAAATATGAAAAAAAGAGAACTCATTTTCTTCGCCGCGCTCGCGACTTTCCTGTCGGCAAATGCACAGGAAAAACAAATCTGGTCGCTTGAAGATTGCATAAACTATGCGCTGGAGAAAAATATCCAGTTACAGCAGAACAAGATTTCCTTACAGGAAAGCGAAGTGGATGTAAAGACAGCAAAGGCTGCACTCTTTCCAAGCCTCTCGTTCAACACCGGACACAACATTGTGAATCGTCCTTATCAGGAAAACAGCGCCACAGTCAGTGGTACTGAAATCATCAGCAGTAACAATAAAACTACCTATAACGGCAGCTACAGTTTATCTGCACAATGGACATTATGGAACGGCGGACAGCGCCTGAACAACATCAAACAGCAAAAGAAGAATCAGGAAATAGCGGAACTGACCGTAGCCGAAACGGAAAATACGCTCAAGGAAGAGATTACCAAACTTTTCCTGCAGATTCTGTATGCAGATGAATCGGTAAACATTAATAAAGGTACGCTGGAAGTAAGTAAAGCTACCTATGAACGCGCGAAAGAACTTTTTAATCAGGGTAGTATTTCGAAAGCAGATTTGGCCCAACTGGAAGCACAAGTCGGTAATGACCAGTACCAGCTGGTAACCTCCGAAAGCTCACTGAGAAACTATAAACTTCAACTGAAGCAAATGCTGGAACTGGACGGAAACATGGAAATGGAGCTGGAACTTCCGGTACTTGACGATGAAAAAGTGATGCAGCTGCTCCCCAATCAAGACGAGGTTTACCAAACGGCACTGGCCAACCGTCCGGAAATACAAAGCAGCAAACTGAGTATTGACAATTCCAAGTTGGCTATTTCTGCGGCTAAAAGCGGGTATTATCCAAGTATCAGCCTATCGGCATCTACTTCCAGCATGACCAACAATGCAAGCCAGAACAACTGGGCACAACAGATGAAATACGGATGGAACAACATGATTGGTCTGACAGTAAGTGTACCTATCTTTAATAACCGACAGACCAAAAGTGCGGTAGAAAAAGCTCAGTTCCAATACAACTCTTCACTGCTGAACTTGCAGGACAAGCAAAAAGGGCTTTACACCGAGATTGAAACACTCTGGCTGGATGCGCTCAATGCACAGCAACAATATGCAGCAGCTGAAGTGAAACTGAAAAGCAGCCAGACCAGTTTTGATATGGTCAATGAACAGTTCAGACTGGGTATGAAAATACGGTTGAACTGCTGACCGAGAAAAATAACTTGCTCAGTGCACAGCAACAACGGGTTCAGGCTAAGTATATGGCTATTTTGAATCGTACATTACTCGATTTTTATGCAGGAAAAGACATTGAATTATAATCACCAAACAATATGAACAAGAAAAAAAAATAATTTTGGCAGCCGGTGTCGTACTCGTGCTGGCTGTAGCAGGATTCTGGATTTTCGGAAAGAAGAATGCACAGGGCAAGGTAGACTTCGTGACTGAAAAAGTTACACGAGGAAATATCAGCAATTCCATTACAGCTACAGGAACCATTGAACCGGTCACTGAAGTAGAGGTCGGTACTCAGGTTTCAGGTATCATTGACAAGATATATATTGACTATAACTCCGTAGTAAAGCAGGGTGAAGTGATAGCCGAGATGGATAAGGTAACGCTGCTCAGCGATTTACAATCAGCGCAAGCTACATACAACGGCGCAAAGGCCGAATACGACTACCAGAAGAAACTATACACGAGAAACAAAGCACTACACGAGAAACAGCTGATCAGCGAAACAGACTACGAACAAAGTGTGTACGACTATGAACGTGCTAAAAGTACATACGAACAGACGCAAGCAGCCTTAGCCAAAGCGGAACGGAATCTTTCATACGCCACTATCACTTCTCCGATTAATGGTATCGTAACGAGCAAGGACGTGGAAGAAGGACAGACCGTGGCTTCCGGTTTTGAGACTCCGACACTGTTCACCATTGCGGCCGACTTGACAAAGATGCAGGTAGTAGCCGATGTGGATGAAGCTGACATTGCCGGAATAAAAGACAGTGCCCGAGTAACCTTTACCGTAGATGCCTATCCTGATGACATATTCGAAGGAAGGTATACCAAATTCGCTTGGGTAGTGTAAACAGCAGCAGTTCAAGCAGTACCAGCACAAGCAGCGAAACAGTTGTCACTTACGAAGTGGTAATTACTGCCGACAACCCGGATTTGAAACTGAAACCCCGGCTGACTGCCAACGTGACCATCTACACCGACACCCGTGACAACGTGATAACGGTACCCAACAAGGCACTGCGTTTTTACACCGGAAAAACAGTTGGTGGGCAACAAGACTATTACAGACTGCGAAGGTACACACAAGGTATGGACTATGGACGCCAACGGATTCACGGCACATCCTGTAAAAATCGGTCTGAGCGACGGAAGTCATACTGAAATTCTGGAAGGACTGAACGAAGGTACTCCTATCGTAACAGAAACCGTACTGAAAGGCTTCGAAAACAATGCTGATGAAATGGCTGGCAGTGAAAGAAGCCCGTTCATGCCAGGCCCTCCGGGAGGTGACAAGAAAAAACAGAAATAAGGAGATACTCTTATGAAAAAGACTGTCATAGAATTGCAAAATATCAAACGGAATTTCCAGGTGGGAGACGAAACAGTCCATGCCTTGCGCGGAGTTTCATTCAGCATACAGGAAGGAGAATTCGTCACCATCATGGGAACATCCGGTTCAGGAAAATCTACTTTACTGAACACCTTGGGATGCCTGGATACACCCACCAGCGGAGAGTATCTGCTCGACGGAGTATCCGTACGCACCATGAGCAAGCCGCAAAGGGCAGTATTGCGTAACCGGAAAATCGGATTTGTATTCCAGAACTACAACCTGCTGCCGAAAACTACAGCCGTAGAAAATGTGGAACTTCCTCTGATGTACAACAGCTCAGTCAGTGCAGCCGAACGTCGTCGGCGTGCCATTGAGGCCTTAACAGCTGTAGGGCTGGCTGACCGCTTGGAACATAAATCCAACCAGATGTCAGGAGGACAGATGCAGCGTGTGGCCATCGCCCGCGCACTGGTCAACAATCCGGCGGTAATCCTGGCAGACGAGGCTACCGGTAACCTGGATACACGTACTTCATTTGAGATTCTGGTTCTTTTCCAGAAACTGCATCAGGAAGGACGTACCATCATCTTCGTGACACACAATCCGGAACTGTCACAATACAGCAGCCGGAATATCCGCCTGCGTGACGGACATGTCATTGAAGATGTAACCAACCCTCATATTCTGTCAGCAGCAGAAGCATTAGCTGCCCTCGCCGAAAAAAAAAACGACGACGATTGACGTGACTAATTAAGAAATGACTTATGAACGGAACAAACCTTTTTAAAATAGCTTTCAGAGCTTTGGCCAACAACAAGCTCCGTGCGTTCCTGACCATGTTGGGAATCATCATCGGTGTGGCTTCTGTCATTGCCATGCTGGCCATCGGACAAGGCTCTAAACGAAGCATCCAGAAGCAGATTTCTGAAATGGGCTCCAACATGATTATGATTCATCCGGGAGCTGAAATGAGAGGTGGAGTCCGGCAGGACCCTTCGAGCATGCAGACACTGAAACTGGAGAATTATGAAACACTGCGCGACGAATGTATGTACTTGTCGGCCATCAGTCCGAATGTATCTGCCTCCGGACAGTTGATTTCGGGCTCCAACAACTACCCTTCTTCTGTCAGTGGAGTCAGCATCGGCTACCTTACGATTCGCCAGCTCACCGTAGAACAAGGTGAGATGTTCACTGAAGAGGATATACGTACGGCTGCCAAAGTCTGTGTCATCGGTAAAACAATTGTAGACAACCTGTTCCCCGACGGTCAGGACCCGATTGGAAAGATTATCCGCTGCAACCAGGTGCCTTTGCGGGTAGTGGGCGTGCTGAAATCCAAAGGATACAACTCTATGGGCATGGACCAGGACGATGTGGTATTGTCTCCTTACACCACCGTAATGAAACGTTTTGCTGGCACAAACTTACCTGAGCGGTATTTTTGCCTCTGCCTTGACGGAAGACATGACGGAAGAAGCCGTAGATGAAATCACAAATATTTTACGACGTGAACACAAACTGAAAGAAGCAGACGACGATGATTTCACCATACGTACACAGCAGGAACTTAGCTCCATGCTGAATACCACAACCGACTTGATGACAACCCTGCTGGCCTGCATTGCCGGAATCTCACTGGTAGTGGGTGGTATTGGTATCATGAACATCATGTATGTGAGTGTAACGGAACGTACACGTGAGATCGGACTTCGTATGTCTGTAGGGGCAAGAGGAATTGATATTCTGTCGCAGTTCCTGATAGAATCTATCCTGATCAGTATCACCGGAGGTTTGATTGGAGTAATCTTGGGTTGCGGTGCCAGCTTCATCATCAAGAGTGTGGCTCACTGGCCTGTCTTCATCCAGCCTTGGAGCGTATTGCTCTCGTTTGCCGTCTGTACATTTACCGGTGTATTCTTCGGGTGGTATCCGGCTAAAAAAGCGGCCGACCTTGACCCGATTGAGGCACTGCGCTATGAATAAATAACGGAACTACTTTGTTCTTCATAACTTTGGTTTCCTGTCCGGCTGCCATTCAGCAGTGAATGTTTCCCAACATAAACCGCTTGAGGTAGCCGGACTTTTATTAAAAAATCGTATCTTTGTTTTAAATCAATTCCGTATGGTTCATATAACTCACAACAAGCACCGCTTACTTGAATTGACAATCCACATTATATGTTGGGGATTGTTTTTCGGATTTCCACTGTTCTTTACCCAAGATGACAGCGGCAGTATCGACTGGAGAGAGTTTATCAACCATTCTGGCGTGTCTCTTTCTTTCTTCGTTATCTTTTATATCAATTACCTGTTATTTATTCCTAAAGTTCTTTTTAAGGAACATACGGGACAGTTTATTCTCTTGAATATCCTCCTTATTTTAGTGGTATCCATTGGGCTCCGCTACTGGCATAATATCATAGCCTTTCCTCCCCCGGCTCCACGACGTCCTCATTTACCTCCTCAATACATATTTTATATAAGGGACATCACGAGCATGATCTTTACCGTAGGATTAAGTGTAGCCATCCGTATGAGTCTGCGTTGGAGTGCCACGGAACTGGAACGCCGTGAAGCAGTGAAAAGCCGAACAGAAGCAGAACTGAAAAAACTTGCGCAACCAGCTGAATCCGCATTTTTTTGCTCAACACCCTGAACAATATTTTATGCCCTGACGGCCTTTGATACGGAAAAAGCACAGCAAGCCATCCAAGAGCTCAGTAACTGCTGCGTTATGTTCTGTATGATAATCAGGAAACATTTGTTCCCTTGACTAAAGAGGTGGAATTTATTCAAAACTATATCGAACTCATGCGAATCCGGGTTTCATCTGCAGTCAAATCAATACAAATTTTCAAATCCGACCAGACAGCCAAAGCCCGGTAGCTCCGCTGCTGTTTATTTCACTTATTGAAAATGCCTTCAAGCATGGAATCTCTCCTACCGAACCCAGCTTTATAGACATTACGCTAACAGAAAAGGATGATGAAATCCATTGCGTAATACGAAATAGCAATTATCCGAAGAACGCAATGGATAAAAGTGGTTCGGGCATCGGACTGGAACAAGTACGCAAAAGACTGGAACTGCTGTATGCCGGACGCTATGAATGGCACCAGCAAATCAGTTCGAACCAGAAAGAATACAGTTCCATACTGACCATTAAAATTCCTGACAACAAATAAAAGATACTGCCATGATAGTAAAATGCGCTATTGTCGATGATGAACCTCTGGCACTCGGCCTGCTGGAAAGTTATGTAAAGAAAACGCCATCACTCGAGCTGTGTGGTGCATACTCCAGTGCCATTCAGGCTATGGAGCTGCTGACCGAGCATCCCGTGGATCTTATTTTCCTGGATATTCAAATGCCGGAATTGAACGGACTGGAATTTTCCAAAATCGTCCCAGGAGATACGCGTATCATATTTACCACAGCTTTCGGACAATATGCATTAGACGGATATAAGGTAAATGCCCTTGACTACCTGCTCAAACCTATCAGCTATACAGATTTTATGAAAGCTGTCAACAAAGCGGTGCAATGGTTTGAACTGCTTCAAAAAGGCCGAAACATCACCAGCCGACATACAATCGTCAGATGACTTGAAGTATATCTATGTGAAAAGTGACTATAAGCTGATTCAAATCGAACTGGATAAGATTCTTTACATTGAAGGATTGAAAGACTACATCAAGATACATCTGGAAGATAATCCACGCCCCATACTTTCACTGGTCAGTATGAAAATGATGGAAGACAAACTACCGGCTAACCGGTTTATCCGGATTCACCGGTCTTTCATTGTGCAAAAACAAAAAATAAAAATCATAGAAAAGGAAGGATTGTTTTTGGAAAGGACTACATCCCTATATCGGACAGCTACAAACAAGAGCTCCAAAATTATGTTAACAAACATACTATTTGAGTTTTTGTTGTATTTTCAACCTTTTTTTTTGAAACAATTCGATTTTTTTACTTGTTTTCTTTTGGAGACAATCAATCTAAACCCTATATTTGTGACGTACATAATAAAACGGAAGTTGTTGAAACTTCTTTTAGAATAGTTTAGTTAAGTCTAGTTTAGTTTTTGTGTTGTGATACTCCTGCTGAAAGTGTTCAGCGGGAGTATCTTTTTTTATTGCTGGTTTTCAAACAGTTAGGGATACATACCGAACTTTTTTCACAATCTAAATTTTGTAACGTGTGAATGATAGAAAAAAAACCTCACTTTTTGGGCGTATTTTCATTCCACTTTTTATTCCAGTTTTAAAAATATAAAACCAGTATGGCAACATTTTTTTTTAACAATTTGTCCCGAATTTAATCTTTAAAAAAACAATAAAACACACAGTAAGGATAGCAGTTACACATTGCCGGCAAACAAGATACATCCCGACTGATGTAACGATAGATTCAGAGAAAGAAATAAGCAACGGAAGGATCGTCAAAAAGACCAGACAAGGAAAGGCTGAACATACATCTCATGAAGCTGCTGTCAGCGTATGAAGAAAAGAGCGTCAAACATTCCATTTGCAAACAGCCTTACATGCAGCCAGCTTATCAAGATAATCAAATCACCAACCTCGGGAGAAAAGCACAGGACATTCTCTGAAATAGCAGACGAATATCTATCACAGATTGACAAGGATGACAGAGGAAAGACCTACAAGCTGTACAGGCTTGCAGCTAACAGGTACATGGACTTCGCCGGTAATGATACTCTGATGGAACACATCACTCCAATTCGGATCAACAACTACTTAATGAGCCTTCAGAAAGACAAACTCTCCCAGACAAGTATTAAGATATACATTACTCTTCTGAAAGTAATCATCAACTATGCTGTGAAAATGAGATATGTGTCATTCGACGTGGACCCATTCGTGACGGCTAAAGTTCCGTCAGCAAAGAAAAGGGACACGTACATAACAGTAGAGCAGCTTAAGAAAATACGTGATGCCAGACTTGACACACACAGCCTTTCAGTAGTACGTGACATTTTCATGCTGACTTATTATCTTGCCGGAATGAATCTTGTTGATATGCTGGAATACGACTTCCGGAATACAGATGAAATATACTATGTCCGAAAAAAGACCAGGCACACTAAAGAGGGAGACAATGCGGTGAACTTCTCTATTCCTGATGAGGCAAAGCCAATCATACAACGATACATGGACAAGAAATCAGGAAAACTCATTTTCGGCCGTTATTCAAGCTATGTAATCTGCTACAATGTTCTTGCAAGAAAGATTAAGAAACTGGCAGAAATTGGCGGAATTAAGCATTATTTTACCCTGTATTCAGCCCGTAAGTCTTTCGTTCAACACGGATTCGACTTAGGTATTCCATTGTCCACGCTCGAATATTGCATCGGGACAATCAATGAAAGACAGCCGGCCGATATTCAACTATGTATCCATTATGAAGAAACATGCAGACAAGGCAATCAGAGAAATTCTTGATAATCTGACGTAAAAAAACACCGAAATATTTTGATAATATGCAAATGCTTATTATCTTTGTAGTGTCAAACAAAGAGTTATTCACTTAATTAAAACAACATGGAAAATGAAGAAAGGAAAAAGCTAGAAGAAGAGTACAAGAATCTCAAACTGCTAATCGAATTTCATTCAACCTACGGAGTTCTTGAGAAATCAGAATACGAAAAGATGGTTAATGACATTCTGGACCGTATGAATGAAATCCGAAAGATGTTGGAAAAAGAGTAAAAAAACAGCCCTCCCTACTGGGAGGGCATTAAAAATAGATTTATGGATAATATGGATAAATACCTTCCTAACGCAGACATGCAGGCTGCATTTGAGAAGTTCAAAGAGCTAAAGACTTCTGAGAAAAACTTGCCTTCCAAAAGGAAATGCAGGTGAAACTATCCTCAATGAGTGAAGAAGAAAAGAACAAGTACATTGCAGATTCCAAATCCGGACTTCAAGCTACCGTTGAGGCTTGCGAGGATTTTATTACCAGGGCAGAAGAAACTATACTAAAGGATAAGCTGGGTGAACTTCCTGATATAATCTCATTCAGCTACATAGCAAAAAAATACTTTGGCAAAAGCCGGAACTGGCTGTACCAGCGAATAAATGGATATACTGTAAATGGAAAGCCTGCAAAGTTCACACAGAATGAATTTCAAACATTCCTGAATGCACTGGAAGACATAAGCAATACAATAAAAATACTTCGGCTTCGCTTAAATTTAATTAAGTGACTTTGTTTGACATGTCCCCGCACTAAGCCGATGCGGGGATTTTTTTTTTTGTTCATAAAAATAATTCGTATATTTGCAATACCATAATGAAGGGCAGTGGCCCTGATTTTGGTTTGACTTTTAGTGAGGGGGTGGTTCCCCTCACTTTTTTTTTATGCCTATTCCCGAACTTTTTATCAGATAACATAGTAACACAAATAGAACCAGCCAGTGAAGTTGATTATTAGTGTTGTTGAGGCTGGTCATAAAGAAGCCCCTTCCGGATATTAATCTGGTCGGGGCTTTTGTTTGCTAATAAAAGCGAACTTCTACACTGCAAAGATGTATATAATTTCTGAGAAAAGTTGTGTATAATTATAGGAAAATATTGTATATCAAAATTGAAATAAATTGTAGTTTACCGTTACAGCCAAGATAGGGGATAAACCGTTTCTACCGATACCATAGCCAGCAGATAGACCAAGCCCCCAGCGTTTTGTTTTTTTTGTACGATGTCACGACAAATGTATTCAGTCTGGTAAATGGTACGCGGATAAACCCGAATTTCGTCCAAGCGTGGTGCTACACCGCTGACCTTTGCGTAGTAGTTGCTATCCTGGTACTCCTTATATTCACGCAAATGACAGCAGGTGTCGCTCGCATGAATGGTGTCTGAGCTATCAATCCATGCAAGATAAGGCTGAGGAGACAGAATATACATCGTATCCACATCGACCTTTGTAACTACATGGACAGATGTAACGGTATCAGACTTCCCGATATTGCCTTTAGTTGGCGAACGGCTGCACCAACCTAATCCGAAAGCCAGTAAAGCTATTAAAAAGATATGGTAAGTATTTCATAAATTAGGCATAAAAAAGCGGTGAACCTGCTTGGAACACCGCCTTATATAAATTTTAGAAGCGATTAGGACAGCCACCTATAAATTTATAGATATTAATTCTTCACCTAATTTGTGAAGCGCTGTTTCGATTTTAATAACTTGCTCTGGTCTTGGGTTACGACTACCAGAAGCATAATGCCATAATTGTTTTTGATTAATACCTGTTAAGCGTTCAAGTCCAGATTTTGTAAAAATCCCTGTGTAAAATTCAAGAAATGATTTTACATCCATTTTAAAGGTCAATGAATAGTCTCCCTTAAGCTCTTCAGGAATTTCATCTCCATACTCTTGGCAATCTTCAAGTAATGCAGTAATAGCATTAACAATGTTTGCTTTGATTTCATCAATATTGTGCCCAGTAGCGACAATACCATCGACCTCTGCGAGATAAGCTGAATAAATTGTTTTCAGTTTTCTCAATGATAACAGTCAAAGCTTTCATAATTAATGTGTGTAGAAGTTTTCGCTTTTTATATATAGTTTCAAATAAGTAAGTAAGCCTTTATACACCTATTAGACAAGCAGGATGTGCTAATCTTCATCCTGCTGTCCTAATCGGGTGTCAAATCTTATCGAAATCAGACTCTTTTAAACCAGCCTGTCGTAAGATGCTCATCAGTGTCCCAATGGCAACCTCATCATTATCTTTACCAGGAATTGGGATGGAGCGAGGAGCACCTTCCTTCCGGTATATAGCATGGTCACCTTTGGTTCTTGAATATTTCCACCCATTCGCTTCTAATAAATCCTTCACGGACTTTTACTTTTTTTACCTTCATAAAAAAACTATTTATTATTTAAACGTAAATAAGCATTAACTGCTATGTGGA
>ENA-OPYV01000197-OPYV01000197.1-human-gut-metagenome-genome-assembly--contig:-NODE-197-length-19228-cov-1.878645_pt1 | contig 19228 bp, 32 predicted proteins | sample MGYA00242474_ERZ504485 | MGnify/ENA primary metagenome ERZ504485 (study PRJEB26092, sample SAMD00036263) | human gut metagenome | host: Homo sapiens | study: EMG produced TPA metagenomics assembly of...
AAGTCTTTTTCTAAAAATTCATGACATAATGAGGAATTCCGATCATCTGTGCTACACGCCTTGCATCATCAACAGCTGATAGTCCACAGCATCCACCATTCTCTTCCTGAACAAACTCATCTTCTTCCTGCCAGATCTGCATTGTCACACCGATCACATCGTATCCCTGTTTCTTTAAGAGATATGCCGCAACGGATGAATCAACGCCTCCTGACATTCCAACCACGACTTTTTCTTTCACAACTGCCTCCTAGTATTCCTCTTCTTCTTCACCTTCACTGATATCTGTTTTAGGTTTTTCTAATCCTTCGATCTTGATACCATTTTTCTCAGCATAATCCCATAATGCTGCGTGAATTGCTTCTTCTGCAAGTAAAGAACAGTGAACTTTCACTGGTGGAAGTCCATCTAATGCTTCCATAACCGCTTTGTTTGTTACTTCTAATGCCTGCTGAATGTTCTTTCCTTTGACAAGCTCTGTTGCCATACTGCTTGTTGCAACGGCTGCTCCACATCCAAATGTCTTGAATTTAACATCCTGGATGATTCCATTATCATCGATATCTAAATAGATTCTCATGATATCTCCACATTTTGCGTTACCAACTGTTCCCACACCACTGGCATTTTCAATTTCTCCTACGTTTCTTGGATGCTGAAAATGATCCATTACTTTCTCACTGTACATTATGATTCCTCCTGATCTTATCTATAAAATTCTACTGAAATTTTTATTTTCATTATTTTCCTCTATGGAAAACCTCTTAATTATTTTCTTTACAAAATCTTCATATAATGGTGACATTGTTCTTAATTTTGTCACGATCTCTTTGATATTGTCTACAACATAATCCATATCTTCTTTTGTTGTTTCTTCTCCGATCGTCATACGAAGTGATCCATGAGCGATCTCATGAGGCAGTCCAATAGCTAACAGCACATGAGATGGATCTAAGGATCCTGATGTACATGCTGATCCACTGGATGCACAGATTCCTGCCATATCAAGCATGATCAGTAAAGATTCACCTTCGATGAACTGGAAACTGATATTGATGTTGTTTGGTACTCTCTTTTGTGCATCTCCATTTAAACGGCAGTATGGAACTTCTGCCAAGATTCTCTTGATCGCATAGTCACGGACTTCTGTCTCATGCTTGATTCTTTCATCCATTGTTGCAAATGCGATTTCAACTGCTTTTGCAATTCCTACGATACCTGTGATATTCTCTGTTCCAGCACGTCTTTTTCTTTCCTGTGCTCCACCATGAATGAAAGAACGAAGTTTTAATCCTTTTCTGATATATAAGAATCCGATTCCCTTTGGTCCACCGAATTTGTGTCCGCTGACACTTAACATATCGATATTATATTCATCTACATTGATCGGAATCTGAGCATATGCCTGAACTGCATCTGTATGGAATAAGATTCCATGTTCTTTTGCGATAGCTCCGATTTCTTTAATTGGCTGGATCGTTCCGATCTCGTTGTTTGCAAACATCACAGAAATCAGGATCGTATCTGGTCTGATCGCTGCTTTTAAGTCATCTAATTTTAAGATTCCGTTCTCATCAACGTCAATATATGTGATCTCAAATCCTTTTTTCTCAAGATATTCACATGTATGAAGGATCGCATGATGTTCGATCTTACTTGTGATGATATGCTTTCCTTTGTTTGCATAAGCTTCTGCTGTACATTTTAATGCCCAGTTATCAGATTCAGAACCACCTGCTGTGAAGTAGATATTCTCTGCTGTTGTTCCAAGTGTCTTGCGATTGTTTCTCTTGATTCGTCTACAACTTTACGGTTATTTAATGCTGGTGTATATACACTGGATGGATTCCAGAAGTTTTCTGTAAAATAAGGAAGCATTGCATCTACAACTTCCGGTCTTGTTGCTGTAGTAGCAGCATGATCTAAGTAAATTATTTTCTTTTCCATGATTATGATTCCTACCTTTCTTCTTGATCATATTTGGTATGTATTTCGATTGATTCTTCCATCAATTCTTGTAAAGTGATCGAATCAACCGCCTGCTGAACGCTGTCATTGATTCGTTTCCAAACTGTCTTGGTCACGCAGAATTTTGTGCCACTGCAAGTCGATGTGTCTCCGGTAAATGCTGCACAGTCGATTGGTGTTAAATCTCCTTCCAAAGTCCTCAAAATATCTCCTGCCGAAATATCTTTTGGATCTTTATCTAACATATATCCACCCTGTGCTCCACGAATACTTTTGATGATCCCCGCTTTCTTCAGTTTGGGTAATAACTGCTCTAAGTATCTGACAGAAATATTCTGTCTCTCTGCGATCGCACTGATCGGTACCGGGCTGTCCTGACTGTATACTGCAATATCTACCATCGCCCTTAATCCATAGCGTCCTTTTGTCGATAATTTCATTCTCTCACCTCAATCCCGACTATATAACTCGGATTTCATTTGTTATCTTAACAAAGCATGTATCTTATGTCAACATTATTTGTCATATCTTTTTTTTTATTTCATACAATGATTAAAAATGGCTGGTATTTCCTATGAAAAAGGCAAGCCCGTTTATTTGCGGAACTGTGATCTTAACACTCTCTAATTTTTTTTCAAGACTCATCGGCTTCTATAATAGAATATTTCTGGCAGGCGTGATCGGTGCACATCAGATTGGAATTTATCAATTGATCTTTCCTGTTTATCTCCTTGGGTTTGCTGTCTGTTTTCAGGGATTTCAGATCGCACTTTCTAAGATCACTGCTGAGAAAAAAGCTATGGGAAATATTAATGCTGCTCGTTATGTACTTCGCATTACGATCATTCTTACACTGTGCCTTTGTATCATTTTCTCCTTCTTTGTATTTTGGTATGCAGAACTGATCTGTTCAGTTTTTTCTTCATGAACCAAGCTGTGTACCATGCCTGAGACTTGCTGTTCTTGTTCTTCCATTTGTCGGGATCAAAACTGTATTCATGGGTACTGCCTTGGAATTGAGAATTCGGGTGTTCCTGCTTTTTCTTTGTGTCTGGAACAGATTTCAAGGGTATCCTCTATCTTTTTACTTTCTGTATTCATGATAGAGAAAATGCCAGTTCCTGCTTTTCTAGCTGTCTGTGGAATGACTGTTGGGGAGATCGTTTCATTTTTCTTTACTCTGATCTTCTATTTCTTACACAAAAAGTCTGCTGACAGCTTGTCAAAGTCTACTCTTTCTGCATCAAACTTTCTGTATTTCATGAACTGTTATCCCTTGGGATTCCACTGACTTTGAATAGTTTTTCTGTCACCTTATTACAGAGTGTGCAAAGTATTCTGATCCCAATGATGTTATATCGTTTTTATGGAAATCGTTACCGCAGCGTCGAGATCTATGGCATCTTAAGCGGCATGGCACTGCCTTTTATCATGTTTCCTTCTACGATCACCAATGCATTATCTTTGATGCTTCTGCCTAAGATTTCTGCTGCCAAAACTCACAACGATCCCTCTTATCTTCGACGTTGTGCGATCTTACCTCTTATCTTTTGTACATTTCTTGGAATTGGAGCTTTTGGCGGATTCTTTGTTTTTGGACCCTGGATCGGAAATTTCTTTTTTCATGATCCTCTTTGCGGAAAGTATTTAAGATCATTGTCTTTTTTTATGTCCGTTTTTGTATTGTTCTTCCATCTTATCTACCATATTAAATGGGCTTGGAAAAACAAAAGATACACTGCTTCATAATAGTGTATCTCTTGTGATCCAGATTTGTTTTTATTTTATTTGCGATTCCTTTGTATGGAGTGAACGGATATTTGTGGGGACTGTTTCTTAGTTGTTTGTTTCTTTGCTTCGTAAATTATCGAAAAGTAATGCTGCATGTATGAGTCAAAAAATAGCTGTTACCGAATTCCCAAAAATGTCTCATACAGATCCACTTGACCATACCCCCATTCTCTGTTTGGATAGATTCTTTCCGGATCTCTCCTTGCTCCCCGGATCAGATAATTTTTAATTCTTGTCGTATTGATCTGCATATCATTTTTCTGCATGATCCCCCATTCTAACATCAATGCTGCTATACCCGCGGTAATTGCTCCTGAAACGCTTGTTCCTGATTTTCTGCCATAGCGTTTCCTTGGTAACGGTCCTAGAATTTCTACTCCTGGTGCTGTAAAATCTGGTTTAACCGCATTTCTTGGAAATCCCCTGCTGCTGTCGATCGCGAGGCTTCCTGTGCTGGAATTATAACTTCCACAAGATATCAGCAATCCTGTATTTGATGGTGCTACCAGTGTATTATATGGTGTGGATTCCAAGAAAAATGTATCTTCGCTGATAAAGTTTGTGATTGGAAGCCACAGATCAAATTCACGATTTCCTACTCCATCGTCACTGACATAGATGTTCCAGATTCCTGGTGCCGGATTTTGAAATCTCATAAACGATAACTGGAGCTCCTGCAGATGTATCTACCGTAAAGTATTCTACGATCAGCCTTGTTTTTTCTAATAAAAATGTTACATATCTTTGCCCGCTTAACCCACCTTGTATCCTACCTGTTTTCTGTCCTGACGGTGACTCAATATCTACATAATATCGGTTCGGAGCTAATCCCCATAGTTCCATTGTAAATCCATACTCCGACTCTCCAACTTTGACTTCCACTTTTGCATCATTTTGTGAAACCTGACCACTGTAATGATGTCTTGCCTGCCCCTCATTTCCAGCGCTTGTGACAACTGCGACTCCCCGAAGCATCGCTCTGCCTGACAGATACTGGTCTAATGGTCCTGTTCCAAGATGAGACGCAAGGTTAGTGCCAATACCTAAGAATATGACGATCGGTCTTTGCAACTGTTCTGCAATATGATCAATATAGTGAACTGCCAGCATGATGTCTGTTTCTGCATATGCTTCGTATTTTGGATCAATACAGTAATATTCTTTCAAATAGTCTTTTGCTTTTCTTAATTTCACTACGATCAATCCTGCATTCGGAGCAATTCCTGAAAATCCTGTTTCGTTATCCTCATTTCCAGCAATTAAACCTGCTAAAAAAGTACCATGTCCGGATTCATCCTTCGATGGTACTTTCTGCTGTGGCACGTCGCTTTTTAGTGCCTCTTCTATTTGTTCTTTTGTATATTCTGTCCCATATCCCAGAAATGTATCTTCTGGGTCACCTTCTATTGTCTGATCCCAGAGAGAATATATCTTACTGCTGCCATCTTCATAGCGAAATGCTGGATGTTCATAGTCGATCCCTGTATCGATCATTCCAACTAAAACACCATTTCCATAAAGATCCAAGGTACTCCTTCTGACTTGCGCTACTCCGACATCTTCTAACATCTGTGTGTCCATCAGACCGAAACAACGTGGAATCGTATTATATGGATAATTTTGTCCATATATGGATGTCCGTCCGTTCTTTTTGACATATGCGATCGCGAATCTCTGATCGATCACTGTAATACATTCTGTGTTGAATTCTTCTTTTACATAGTCGAGAACTCCACTATATTCTCCGATAAATTCAAAATAATCATTACTCTGGGCTGCATTTTCACATAGCATAGGAATACCTCAGGTTTTTTTATAGTTTATGCACCCAATTTCCATCTGTTAATCTATGTGTATGATACAATTTATGAAAATTAATTTAAATACGCTCCGTAATAAGTCCCTTCTGATAAGCCCATAATAACTGTTCAAGATCTGCCACTTTCTCCTGTAGTGCCTTGCCATTATCAGTATCCATAACACATTTACGTTTCGTTACCTTATTGATAACGATCGTATCTGAATGGATATCTGTTTCCTCTCTGATCACTATAGTTCTTGATACAAATGGTTCGTGTGCTACGAGTTTTAATCCGTAAGAATTAGACACTAAGGTATAACCTGCGATCCCTGTTGTCTTCTGATATGCTTTCGAGAATCCACCATCAATGACAAATAGCTTTCCTCCACATTTGATCGGGCTTTCGCCTTTCTTTACTGCTACTGGCATATGCCCGTTTACAATCTTGCCTGTCGATGTATCTAATCCAAATTCTTCTAAGATCTGGTTGATCACTGCTTCATCTTCATACCACTGATAGTAATAATCTTCTTTTCTTTCTTAAGATCTGCATCATCCAAGAAATAGCGTTCAAACGTTGCCATCTTTGCTTTTCCGTAGACTGGTGAGTTTTCATTTGACCAGATGAACCACATGATGTCCTGTCCGTATTTTCTGGCTTTCATGTCTTTTTCCTCATAATAGCCCTGTCTTGCCAGATGTTCTAAGACGTCATAAAGTTCTTTCCCTGCGTACTTTCTTCCTTCAATCTCTACTTCACGAAATGTTCCATCTTCGTTTAGCGGTACACAGCCATGATATAGAAGCATTCCATTGAATACCTTGTATAAGTGTCCTTTTGCAAATAAGAATCTTATATGTTTCTGAAGATAAGCACAGTATTTAAATACAGTTACCAGATGTTCCATCACATATTCTTCTTCTTTGGTCAATTTATATGGATCATTTGGATCGATCGTTGGAAAATTCTTATCTTTTTAATTCATATTCTTTTCCATCTAATGTGATCGTTCCTTTTTCATAGTCGATCTTGTCTAATAGTAATCTTTGATCCATCAAAAAGTCTGGACGGCGTTTGATCAATTTGACCTTCTACTTTAAACTGCATGATCGCAATGGCTTTGTGCATCTTCTTATTCAATTCTTCTTCTCGGATATTACTCTCATCCACTTCTCCAGATGCATGGAATAATTCACATTCATCATCTTTGTAACACTCCAATGCAAATCTTGCCAGCGGGATCAGATTGATGCCATAACCATTTTCCAAAAACATCCAGATTATTGTATCTTGCACAGATTCTTACAAACATTACAAAATACATGCGCGGTGCCCAGATGCAGCTCCCCATCCCATAAAAATATCGTGATTTTCCCCCACTGAATATCAACATTCGCTGTCTTCATGATGCAGTCCATGATCCTGTGTGGACCAGATCCTCTATCGTAAATATCTCCGATCACATGCAGATGATCGATCGTCAGATCCTGGATCAGATGGGCCATCGCTGCAATAAACTGTCTGACCCTTCCTGTCATGATGATCGTCTCAAGAATCTGCTCTACATAGCGTTTCTTATCAGCTCTCCGGTGTTCTACCATCAATTCTTCCATCACATAGGCAAATTCTGGTGACATTGCTTTCCTTACTTTTGATCTTGTATATTTTATTCCCGACTGATCTTGCAACATGAACCAGACGTACCATCGTATCATGCTGCCATTCAAGAAGGAAATTCTTTGGTAATTCTTCCTCCATTAAATCCATCTTCTGCTCCGGATAATAAATAACTGATGCCAGATTTTTCTTTTGCTTTGTTGTCAGTGTATTCCCAAATTCATCTTCAATCCTGCTTCGGATCGCTCCTGATCCATTCCTTATGATATGGCTGAATTTCTCATATTCGCCGTGAACATCAGAAACATAATGCTCTGTTCCTTTGGGAAGATGCAAGATTGCCTGAAGATTGATGATCTCTGTTGAAGCAGCTGCGACATTTTGGATAACGCACTGCCAGTTCCTTTAGATACTTCATCTGGTCCATGAGAAGGCTCCCCTTTCGTTTACGCTTTTTTTATTGTTCTGTAATATTATAGCATTATTTTTCATACTTTCCCAATAACTTTCTTTCATTTTCCTTAATTATTATACTTTTATGAAACAAGGCTGTTCTTTATGTTATACTGTAAACAGCCTAGGTAAAATCTATGTAAATTTCCATATTTACTGTCCTTGATCTTCACAGGCTACTTACAATAAGGAGGAGATTATGTTAAAAAAGAACAAAAGCATTGCACTGGTGATGATCTTAGCTTTATTGATCATCACATCTTCTTGTGCACCAAAAACACACAGCAGGAATATAAACTGCAAACAGCACCATCTGGAGAGGAAACTTTGCAGATCAAAACTTGATATCATCAGTTCTTACGGTGATGATCAGGCATTTCACCCAAAAGTCTTAAACTTTGAAAACCATGGAACGGCTATCGCTATTGGATGGCATACACTCCATATCCAGGTGCAGATCAGCGAAAAGAAAATCCACACGTCTGTGTCTCCAATGACAGGATTCATTGGAAGCCATTTGAAGGAGAGGGAAAAGCTGTTTCACTTGATCCATTGACCCCCATTTGAAGACCCTGACAAACAGTATAATTCAGATACCCATCTTGTATATAGAAAGACATCGATACCTTAGAATGTTACTGGCGCCAAGTCGATAATCGTACCAGGATCGATAAGATCATGAAACGTACAACAACCGATGGTATCCACTGGAGTAAAGCTCAGAATGTATTGGTTTCCGATGCACGCACTGATCGTATTCTAAGTCCGGCGATCATTTATGAAAACGGACGATATAAGATGTGGACTGTCAACTGTAAAAGAAAATTCCCTGTTTTATACCGTGAAAGTAAAGATGGTTTTCATTGGACAACTCCAAGCACGATTCAGTTAAAATATCCATCTGACAGACTTCGAAGCTGGCATCTGGATGTCATTCATACAGAGAAAGGCTATGAAATGCTCGTCGTTGCCTTCTACAAAGGGCATAGGATCGGGAAATGAATCTTTATTATACTTCATCCAAAAATGAGCATGATTTTAAGAAATGTATTACGATTTTAAAACCATCTGAAAGGAAAAGCATGGGACAACCGTGGTATTTACCGTAGCAGCTTTTTTGTGGAAATGGAATTTATTATATTTATTACAGTGGTATTGGATATCCAAAAGGACCAAACAGCTCTCAGGGTGTTGGACTCACATATGGTCCATCGGTGAAAAACATTCATGGTTACGATGCATAAAATCTCTTGACGTTATAAATATTCAGGTGTAAACTGTTAGCAATAAGAATTTTTAGCCGACCATCCAAAGACTGGCTAACGACTCTACAATACGAATAAAAGGAAGTGCATTAATATTATGGAAAAGAAAAATATCGACTGGGCTAACATCGGTTTCGGTTATATGCCAACAGATTACCGTTTTGTAGCTAATTACAAAGATGGAGCATGGGATGAAGGTGAATTAACAACAGATGCCAACATCACAATCTCTGAATGTGCCGGTGTATTACAGTACGCTCAGACATGTTTTGAAGGAATGAAAGCTTACACAACAGAAGATGGACATATCGTTGTATTCCGTCCTGACTTAAATGCAAGCCGTATGGCAGATTCATGCAGAAGACTTGAGATGCCTGTATTCCCTGAAGATAAATTTGTAGAAGCGATCGAGAAAGTCGTTGCAGCGAATGAAGCATTCGTACCACCTTTCGGTTCTGGTGCTACATTATATATCCGTCCTTATATGTTCGGAAGTGATCCTGTGATCGGTGTAAAACCAGCAAATGAATATCAGTTCCGTATCTTTACTACACCAGTAGGACCATACTTCAAAGAAGGCGCTAAACCTATTACTATCCGTGTCAGTGATTATGATCGTGCTGCTCCTCGTGGAACAGGTAATATCAAAGCCGGATTAAACTATGCTATGAGCCTTTACCCAATCATGGAAGCTCATCGTCAGGGATTTGATGAGAATATGTATCTTGACCCAGCAACAAGAACAAAAGTAGAAGAAACAGGTGGAGCTAACTTCATCTTTATTACAAAGATGGTAAAGTTGTAACACCTAAATCTGACAGTATCCTTCCATCTATCACTCGTCGTTCTTTAGTTTATGTAGCCAAAGAATACCTTGGACTTGAAGTCGAAGAACGTGAAGTATTATTTGATGAAGTCAAAGATTTCGCTGAATGTGGATTATGTGGAACAGCCGCAGTTATCTCTCCAGTAGGAAAGATTTATGATCACGGTAATGAAATCTGCTTCCCAAGCGGAATGGAAAAGATGGGACCTGTCATCCAGAAATTATACGATACTTTAACAGGAATCCAGATGGGTCATATTGAAGCCCCTGAAGGATGGATCAAGGTTATTAAATAAGACTTTCGTTAATAGAATATTAAATAACATAAAATGCAGCCAGACAGTTATTGATTTAACTTTCTGGCTGCATTTCATTTATACATATTGGCGTATCATTCTTATTTACTGATCTCTTAGATGAATCTCTGGATTTCCATGATTCTCAATATAATCTCTTGTGATCGTTACGCTTCCGATCGTGTCGTCTTTTGGTATCTCGTACATAATGTCGAGCATGAATTTCTCGATGATCGCACGTAATGCTCTGGCTCCTGTTTTCTTTTTCAGAGCTTGTTCTGCGATAGCCTCCAGAGCCCCTTCATCGAATTCTAATTTTACTTCATCTAATTCTAATAACTTCTGATACTGTTTTAAGATCGCATTCTTTGGTTCTTTTTAGAATCTTGACTAACATCTCTTTTGTCAGTCCTTCTAATGTAAATATCATTGGAAGTCTTCCGATGAATTCCGGTATGAATCCATATTCTCTCAAATCTTCATTCGTAACCTGTGCAATGATGTTTTCTTCTTCATCAAAACGGTCTTTTAATCTGCTCCAAATCCGATCGATGTTTTCTTCATCAGACGTTTTTTTGATGATTCCTTCTAAGTTCGGGAAGGCTCCACCACAGATAAAAAGAATATTCCTTGTATTGATCGTTGTGAGTGGTACCATTGCATTCTTGCTTGTAGCTCCGACTGGCACTTCGACTTCTGCTCCTTCTAAGAGTTTTAGCAATCCTTGCTGAACGGATTCTCCACTGACATCTCTGCTATTTGTATTTTGTTTCTTGGCAATCTTATCAATCTCGTCAATGAATACGATTCCATGTTCTGCACGGTCTACATCGTTATCTGCCGCCTGTAAGAGCTTTGATAAAACACTTTCTACGTCATCACCAATATATCCTGCTTCTGTTAAGGATGTAGCATCTGTGATCGCTAGTGGTACTTTTAACAGTCTTGCAAGTGTCTTGACCAGATATGTTTTACCACTTCCTGTTGGTCCGATCATCAGCATATTCGATTTATCGATTTCGATCTCATCCATTGTGTTTGTAACCACTCGTTTATAATGATTGTATACAGCAACAGACATGACTTTCTTCGCATAATCCTGTCCAATAACATATTCATCCAGCATCGCCTTGATCTGATGTGGTGCTGGAATATCTTTAATGTAAACTCTGGCTCTTCTTTTTTGTCTTTCTTTTTCTTCTTTACTTCCGCTTTTGGCTGCATGCTCTGCATATCGTTCATCATCTTTGTGATATCCATGCTGTCAAGATCCATATTTCTTGCGTCAATAAATCCAAACTGACCATTGCCCATAGAATTTAATGTCCTCTGCATACAATCTGTACATATAAAAAATATTATTCGGAAGTTCTAACATCTTACCGGCTACAGATTCCGGACGTCTGCAAAGATAGCAGTAATGTTCCACATCTTTGTGTTCATCCTCATTTGTTACTTCCTCAATCTCATTTTGATTTTTCTCTTCTGACATATGATTGTCCTCCACTTTTTATTTTGAATAGAGTACTTCTCCTATAATTTCAATCCCTTTTATCATATCTTCTTTTTTCATTCTCGTAAACCCCAAAATATATTCTTCTTTCAATGGTTTTCCTTCTATATAATACCATGAGAGCGGATAGATCATCACACCTTTTTGTCTTATTTTTTTGAAACTCTTTTTGATCACTGACAGGGAATCTTACGATGATATGTGCTCCTGCTCCATGACCATATATTTGAATATCGGAGTTTAACTTCTTAATTTCTTTGATCAATAGATCATGTTTCTCTTTATAAATATTCCTCATACGGTTTAAATGTCGTTCAAAATGCCCTTCTGTCAGAAACAGCGTCAAAACTTTCTGATCAATCCTTGATACTGCACAGGAAAATGTCTGGCCAATCTGCTGATATCTCTTTGCAAGTTTCTTTGGGAGCACCATATAACTTGCTCGGATCGCTGGTGCGATCGCTTTTGAAAAATGTTCCCCATGTAGATCACATTTTCTCCATCATCTAATCCCTGCATCGCTGGAATTGGTTTTCCATGATATCTGAACTCGCTGTCATAATCATCTTCGATAATATAATGATCTGGATCTTTTTTAGCCATCCTAATAATTGACTTCTTCGCCCTATTGGCATGATCACGCCTGTGGGATATTGGTGTGCCGGGGTTACATATGCTAAGTTCGCATCTGTTTTCTGCAATTGTTCTACACACATTCCACTTTCGTCCATAGAGATCGGATGAATCTTAAAATCCAATTCCTTTAAGATTTCATACGCATTTTGTAAACTGGATTTTCAATTCCAATGGAAACTTTTTCTCCTAAAATCTGACGTAGTAAAAATAGCAGATTCTCCATTCCTGCTGCCACTACGATCTGGCTGGCATGAACATGAACACCTCTGGATTGTCTCAGATAATACATGATCGCTTTGCGCAATTCCAAATCTCCTTGAAAATTCCCCTTTTGAAATAACTCACTGTTATCATTGATCATGATCTCTTTTAGTAGTTTTCTCCAGATATGATAAGGAAACTGTTCCATATCAACTCCTGCTGATGAAAAGTCGTATGGTATCTTCTCTGGTCGTATTTCTTCTTCCTCTTCTTCGATCTTAACTGGAATGTGAAGCTCTGCCAGTTCTTCTACCTGACAGACAAAGAAACCACGTTTTGGTTTTGATTCAATATATCCTTCTGCACAAAGCTGTGCATATGCAGTGTCCACAGTATTCCTGCTGACATCTAAATGTTTGGAAAGTCTTCTTGCAGAAGGGAGTCTGGCCCCAAAGGGCAAAACTCCTGTTATAATTTCTTCTTTGATAGAATTATAAATCTGCTCATATAACGGCTCTTTTTTTTTGAAGTATCAAGTGCAACGATCAGCATATAACCACCTGTTTTCCTCTAATTTATTCTGCATTTGAAACAGTCATTTTCTCTATTACAACTTTCTTCACTGGCTGGCTTACTTCTCCACTTCCATTATCTTGTGTCTTGCATCCTGAAATCTTATCTAACACATCATATCCATTGATCATTTGTCCAAACACAGTATAGCTTCCTGTTAAGGATGGATATCCACCCTGATCCAAGAATAACGCTTGTTGTTTCTTTGTGAGCTCTACATTTCCTTCTTCCAGACCTTTCTTCGCTGTATCTGCTTTCGCCTGCACGATAAAAACTGACTTCCATTCGTATCTGCTCCGGAATTTGCCATGCATAAAGAACCGCGAAGAGGCAGAAGTTCCTCACATACTTCATTATCAAAGTCTTCTCCCCAAATACTTTCTCCGCCTGTTCCTGTTCCTGTTGGATCTCCACTCTGGATCATAAAATCATTGATGACTCTGTGAAAGATCTGTCCATCAAAGTATCCATTCGATGCAAGAGTTACAAAATTCTTCACAGCTAAAGGCGCTTCTTCATGAAGAACTTAAACTGCATTTCTCCATAACCTTTGACTTTCATAGTGACGATCGTTTCTCCCTTTTGTGCATCCGCAAGTTGGTCTGTTTTCTTTGCTGCTGTGATCTTTGGTACTTTATATTTTGATTGCACTTTCATCTTTGTTTCTGTTGTTGCTTTTGTTGTATCTTTGCTGCCGTCTTTTGCAGATGAACACCCAACACAAAGTGTCATGGCTGCCATCAGACATGCTGCTGCTATGATCTTTCTCATGTTTGCTTTCCTTTCTGTTTTAAGAAATTGTTCACTTGCGATCACTGTTCCCGGATCTATCTGCCGGAAATACAATTCCTGTCTGTCTTCGCACTTCATCCGTGATATCCATCTCGATCTCGGATGCTCTTAAAAATTGATGATCCACTTTATGTTCTTTGATCAATCTGATAAAATCTTTTGTTTCATAGATCATCGGATTATCTCTTTTGTCAAATTGTAATTCTTCTGTTTCTCCATTTCTATAGTAGATCGTGATCTTCTTGATAATCGGACATTGTTCAATGATCATACATCCATTTTCACCCTGAATCTGTGTTGGCAGTTTGGAATCTGTAATCTTGGAATATATGATCTCTGCCTGTTTATCGTCATACGATGCGATCACACTTCCTGCACCATCCACTCCATTTTCAAGGAACAAACTGTCTGCGAGAATCTTTTCTGGTTTCCAAATAAACTTGCAAGGAAATGGATACAGTAAGATCCAATATCCATCAGTGCTCCATTCGATAATTTGGGATTAAATGCGTTTTCAATGATCCCTTTTTTAAATTTGTCATATCTTGAAGAATACTGACAATACTGAATCGTTGCTCTTCTCACTGTTCCAATCTTATGAAGATTGTCCATCATCGCATGGAATCCTGGAGAATGTACATTCTTCATGGCTTCCATAAATACAACTCCTTGTTCTTTGGCTGCTTTGATCAGGATATCTAATTCCTCACGGTTGGAGCAAACAGGTTTCTCACAAAGCACATGCTTTCCGTAATTGATCATTGTGATCGAATGTGCATAATGCATATAAGTTGGACTCGCTATATAAACCGCATCAATCTCTGGATCTTTTGCCATCTCTTCGTAGTTATCATATACTTTTTCTACATTATATTTTGCTGCAAACTGCTTTCCTTTTCTAAATTTCTTGAATATACTGCTGTTAATTGGATCTCATCTAATTCTAAAATTCCTTCCATCAGCCAGTCTGTAATAAAAATTGGTTCCTATCGTTGCTAATCTGATCATTGGTTCTCCTCCATCATATATCTTATATTTTTATAGTTGTGACGGTGTAATGTCAATGATCACGCCTATCGCATAATAATGTACGCACTATAGCAAAGATACATGCAGATCATTGCAATTCCTTCGGTTCTTGAAATCTTTTTTTTTCGTTGCTCCAAATATCCATACTACAACTGAAAATACGACTAAAACTATGATGTCGATCACATTTTCACCAATTAGCTGTAATGGACTGATCGCAGATGCGATTCCAAGTACCATAAGGATGTTAAAGATATTGGAACCGATCGCATTCCCGACCGCCATATCAACTTCATTTTTTCTTGCGGCTACGATGGATGTGACCAATCTGGAAGAGACGTTCCGATCGAACAATCGTTATCCTACAAGATTCTGGCTCATTCCAAAATCTATGGCAATCCTGCTTGCGGCATCAACTGTAAGATCTCCACCAAATGCAATGGCTGCTGCACCTCCAACGATACATAACAGACTCTTTGGATAAGACATGATCATCAATTCTTCATTTTCCATTGTTTCAAGTTGTACGACTTCCTGATTATTTCTGGCACGCATTGCCTGAAAAACCATCATAAGAACATATACGGCAAATATAATAAGGAAAATGATTCCATCAAACGTCCAAGGATCATATGTGATCTATCTCCGAATGCAAGATAACCAAATATGAGAAGTAATGTCGCACATACAAGAGATAATGGAATATCTCTTATAATTGTTTCTCTTTTTACACCGATCGTTGCTAAAATTGAACAAACTCCGATCACAAACATCATATTAAAGATATTAGAACCAACTACATTACTGATCGCCAGGGCATTATTATTGGCAATAGATGCTGTTACACTGACTGCAGTTTCTGGAAGTGATGTTCCCATGGCTACGATCGTCAATCCAATGATAATAGAAGGAACTTTTAAACGTTTTGGCGACACTTGAACTTCCTTCTACAAAATAGTCTGCTCCTTTCATTAAAAATGCAAATCCTATGATCAGACAGATGATCACTAAAAATAATGGGGATTGGTTGATAAATTTCTCCATTTGTTTTTCTCCTTTCAAAATTGTCTTTTTATTTGTACATAAGAAAAACTCATGTATGTTCCAGATGTACTATAAGAACATACATGAGTCTCATTCTTTAATATTTGCCAGGCTGACTTGCTTGATATCTGCGAGTCATTACCGAGTCTGTTGACAAATCACGTCTTTGTATGACGCGAACTACTCCCTCATGGAATATTGATTGTCTGATTACTTTAACAAAAAAATATTGATCTGTCAAGTATAGTTTAAATTGCAAATTGAATCATAAAACCGTATAATAAAATTAATTATGTTGATTTTGGTATACAATGCGATCAACAAATGGAGGGGGGGAAAACTATTTTGATCAGAAAACCATACAAAACTAATAAAAATATTTCCAGACTATTTTATATTTTGATGATGATCATCTTTGTCTGGTTCATTGGAATTCAGATTTTAGGACCTGATGAACAGTTTTTTGACCAATCTGGACATTCCATCATCTACAATGGTACTTTTACATGGAAGAAATCCGATGGCACAAAACAAAACATTTCTGTTCCTGGACGTTATAAAGTTCCAGCAAAACAGACGATGATCATTACTACTACACTTCCAGATGATTATAACGAGAATGTGATCGCGATCCGTTCTTCCCTTCAAGATGTACGTTTTTACATTGATGGAAAACTTCGAAAAGAGTACAATGCAAAAAGTCTGCACCGATTTGGCAAAAACTCTGCCAGCCGTTATATATTCTGCAATACTTCGTCTGCAGATGCCGGAAAGGAACTTTGTCTGGAACTTACAACATATACGAGTAACTACTCTGGTGTTGTCAATACGATTTACTGTGGAGATCAAATGCAGATCTGGAGTTATATTTTCAATCATAACTTCTCTGGAACCGTGATCGGATCATTTATCTTTTTTGCATCGATTGTCACAATCTTATTCAGTATCGCCCTTGGAATTGTTTACAAAACCAAGTTTAATATGGAATATCTTGGATGGTGTATGCTTATGGGTTCTGTCTGGATGATCGGAGAATCAAAAATGCGGCAGATCCTTGTTCCAAATGCATCTGGACTTGCAACTTCATGTTTTATTATGCTCATGTTATGTCCGTTGCCGATTTCCTTATATGTCAATAATCTTCAGAAAGGTAAATATAAAAAGATCTTTCAATCGATCTGTTTTTATTGCTTTATTGAATTTTTATCATCTGTACGATCCTGCATCTTACAGGCGTTGCAGATTATATTGAGACAATGCCAGCAGCACACGCAATCCTTATTATTACTTTCCTTGCTGTCATTCTTACTTTCCTGATCAGATATTGGAATCATCGAAATCGAAGTGATTGCCTGTTGTTCTTTGGACTGCTTATTACAATGCTTTCTGTGATTTTTGAAGCAATTTCTGTATATTACAAAGTATCTGTTTCTGGTTTATTTGTCGGTATCGCTATTTTGATCTTACTGTTTATAAAATGTGATCTATACGATCCATATCATCCGTGATATCATCAAACGCCAGCAGCAGGAAGAACTCGATAAACGTAAAAAAATATAGAAGAGATGTCTCTGCAGTTGATGCAGATGTTATCCACCACGATCGAGGCAAAAGATGAATATACGAAAGGACATTCTCATCGTGTTGCAGAGTATTCCGTTTTGATCGCTCGTGAACTTGGATAGAATGAAAAAGAACTTAGTAATCTAAAAATGCTGCTCATCTTCATGATATCGGCAAAATTGCTATTCCTGATACCATTTTAAATAAACCAAGCAAACTTTCTGAGGAAGAATTTTCTATTATTAAGGAACATACGATCATTGGTGCAAATATCTTAAAGAATATTTCTCTGATCGATCACGTACAAGAAATTGTACGCAATCATCATGAACGTTATGATGGAAATGGTTATCCTGACGGTTTAAAGGGAAAAGAGATTCCACTACATGCAAGAATTGTTGCGGTTGCTGACAGTTATGATGCTATGAGTTCCCAGAGAATTTACCGAAATCAACTTCCGCCAGAAAAAGATCATACAGGAATTAGAGAATAATAAAAGGGACTCAGTTTGATCCTGAGATCACTGATATCTTTTTAAAAACTATTAAGGGAAGACCGTATTCATGTCAAAAGAAGATCATTTAAGTATCACTGAGAATACTCAGATTCCTGAAGCTGAAATCGAAATAGTCAATTCATTTCTGACATCATGAGCACGATCCGTACACAAAAAAATCAAAGAAAATCTCGACTTTTTTAACTGGGCTTCCAACCAGAAATAAAAGGTGAGCAAACCATTGCACAGTTGATGAAACGCCACAGCGGATGTCTTGTCTTTATGGATATGGACAATTTAAAAACCATCAATGACATCTATGGCCACAAAGCTGGTGACCGTGTATTGAAGCTTCTTGGTAATCTATTATTAGAATATTCCAGTGAATGTCTTGTCTGTCGTCTTGGCGGAGATGAATTCCTATTATTTATGCCAAATGCTGATCAAAAATAGTATTACAGAAGTTATAACTGCTATTTTCAAGAAATTTTAATACTCGAAAGGAACAAGATCCTGAGCTTCATGCTGCATCCATTTCTGCCGGACTATATATGTGCAATATTGGAGATTCTTTTGACGAATGTTATACAAAAGCTGATAAAGCACTATATTTCGTAAAACAAAATGGAAAAAGCGACTTCTCCTTTCATGAAAAATAAAGCACCAAACATATAAAGAAGAGAGTGGCAAGAATTTACTTTTGCCACTCTCTTCTTTATATATGGAATAACTGAATCAACACAAGACCAGAAAGTCCATAATATGTGATAACTGCAACTAGATCATTGATAGTTGTGATCAATGGACCAGAAGCCACTGCTGGGTCAATGTTGATCTTATGAAAGAACATTGGAATGATCGTTCCTACAAGGCTTGAGATCACCATCGCAACGATCAGTGAAATTCCTACGCACCCTGAAATCAGGAATGAAGAAATCATGCATAATGTTTAAATAAATGGATGTACACCCCTAAAAATACGAGTGCCATGATTGCTAGGCTCGCTCCATTTAAGAAACCGATCTTCATTTCTTTAAATAACAAAGCAATCTTTTTCTTACCTGACAGATTTTCATCCATTAATACGCGGATTGTTACAGCTAAAGACTGTGTTCCAACATTTCCCGCCATATCAAGTACCAGGGATTGGAAACAGATAACGATTGGTAATACCGCAACAATAGATTCAAACATTCCAACAACTGAGGATACTGCCATTCCTAAGAATAACAATGCGATCAACCATGGAAGTCTCTTCTTCATACTAAACTATCGTGGGTTCATTTAAATCTTCCTCTTCTGTTAAACCAGCAAGTTTTGCATAGTCATCTCCCATCTCTCATCGACCAATTCTACAATATCG
>ENA-OPYV01000198-OPYV01000198.1-human-gut-metagenome-genome-assembly--contig:-NODE-198-length-19100-cov-2.082749_pt1 | contig 19100 bp, 25 predicted proteins | sample MGYA00242474_ERZ504485 | MGnify/ENA primary metagenome ERZ504485 (study PRJEB26092, sample SAMD00036263) | human gut metagenome | host: Homo sapiens | study: EMG produced TPA metagenomics assembly of...
TTTGCGCTTTTTTATAGTTTTTTGTTAACATTTTTACGGGCACTTTGTCAAAAATTTTTCAGACATTTTCGTTATAAAATTAAACTAAATTTACAAAATCGTTATCGTGGGTCATATACTATGTGTAGAATTTTTTAGAAAAGGAGTTTTTAGTTGTGGCTACGAAGCAAAAAAAAAGCCGATGGCAAAGACCATCATCAAGGCCGCCGTAATTATCGGCGTGCTGATCATTCCGCTGATGTACAGTTACTTCTATCTGAGCGCATTCTGGGATCCGTATTCCCGCTTGCAAGATGTATCTGTGGCGGTGGTCAACCTGGACAAAGGCGCCAAAATCAACGGCAAAGACCGCAATGTAGGTAAAGAAATTTGTGATCATTTAGAGGAAGACGGCTCGCTGGACTTTCACTTTGTCAGTGAGGCAGACGCAAAAGACGGTCTGATGAACGACAAGTATTATGCCGAGGTTCTGATTCCGGCAGACTTGACCGATTCCATCTCCACGGCCTCCAAGAATACCAAGAAGCAACACGCCCAAATCCAATATGTTGCCAACCAAAAGCGCAACTACCTGCCTCCCAGATTTTGGAAAGCGGCATGATGCCCACCATTAAAGAAACCGTCAACGGTGCGGTAAACAAAGAAATCACCGCCACCCTGACAGATAAGCTTTACTCCGTGCCGGACGCGCTGGAGATCCTGAAGGACGGCTTACAGCAGCTGTCTGACGGCGCCGGTTCCGTAAAAGGCGGCACCCAGCAGCTGTCCACCGCCACCATCAGCCTGAATGTAGGCACGGAAAAGCTGGCAAAGGGCAGCAAAGACCTGGTCAGCGGCCTGTCTGTATTTAAGGCCGGTACCGCCAAGCTGGCAGACGGCGCCACCCAGGTAGACACCGGCGCCGCCAAACTGCAAAAGGGCGCTGCCACCTTGAAAGCCGGCACCCAGCAGCTAAACGACAATGTACCCGCCCTGAAAAGCGGCGTAAAGAAGCTGAACGACGGTGCTAACGCGTTGGCAGACGGTTCCGCTGCCCTAAGCACCAACCTGAAAGCATATACCGACGGCGTGGCTGACGCCTCTGCCGGCAGCGACGATGTGATGGACGGTATCGCCAAGCTTCAGTCCGGCATTACCGGTCTGGAAAGCGGCTTGGTCGACCTGAGACCCAGTCCGCAGACGGCGCCACCGACCTGGCTGCCGCGGAGAAGAAGCTGGAGACTGGCGTGGACCAGATGACCACCCAGCTGAACGCCTACACCACCGGTGTAGACAGCCTGATCACCAATTTTGAGACCAGCGTAAAGCTGCTCACCGGGGCTTATCCCTACATTAGCAACGCCGCTGTGCAGCAGCAGGTGGGTCAGTATCTGCAACAGTGCAACACCGCAGAGAACCGAGAGAAGCTTGCCAAACTGAAGCAGGGCAAGAGCCAGATCAATACCGGTTTGGCCTCCATGAAGCAGGGCTTGCAGCTGCTGGAGACCGACTCTGCCAAGAGTATGGCCAAACTGCAAGCGGGTATCGGCCAGGCACAGGCCGGTGTCAAAATGTTGGACGACGGTGCTGTGGCTCTAAACACCGGCACAGCAAAACTGCAAAAGGGTCTGCAAACCCTGGAAAAGAACAATGATGCGCTGAACGCAGGCGCAGCCGCCGTAGCCACCGGCGCAAGCCAGTTGGCAGACGGCACCGACACACTGCTGTCCTCCTCCGGCACCCTGGCCAAAGGCGTAACCGCACTGGACAGCGGCGCAGGCGATCTGCTGGCAGGCGTAAAGGCACTGAAAGTCGCCACTGCCCAGCTGGCAGACGGTTCTGACCAAATCAACACCAAGACGACGACCATTCAAAACGGTGCCTCCCAGCTGCAAAGCGGGATCAACCAGCTGAACGGCGGTGCCTCTCAACTGGAAAACGGTGCTGCCAAGCTGAACACCGGTGCCGCCGCATTAAAGGCCGGCACAGACACCGCCAAGGACGGTGTGGAGGAAAACCTGACCACCACCAACGACCAGCTGAAGGCTCTGGACGGCTTGGCCGATTACAGTGAGGAGCCGGTATCCACCGACACCCAGCATGTGCAGCCGGTAGACAACTACGGCTCCGCATTCGCCCCCTACTTTATGAGTCTGTCTATGTGGGTCGGCGGTTGATGATCTTCTTCGGTATCTACCTGGATTATCAAAAGAAAATCCGTATTCTGTCTAAAGACAGCGACCATGTGGTACTGCGCGCATTCGTGTTCATGCTGCTGGGTCTGCTCCAGGCGGTGCTGCTGGCATTCGTAATCCGCCACGCGCTTGGCATTAAGTCGCCAACTTAGGTATGCTGTATCTGTCTTGCTGTTTGGTATCGCTGACCTTTATCTCGATCATTCAGTTCTGTCTGGTACACTTGGGCGACGCAGGCAAGTTCGTTGCGCTGCTGCTGCTGATCTTGCAGCTGACTTCCTGCGCAGGCACCTTCCCCATCGAGACCTGCCCTACCTTCTTCCAGAAGCTGTATCCGTTCATGCCCATGACCTACTCCGTGCGCCTGTTTAAGGAAGCACTGGCCGGCACATGGAACGGCAGCGTTACCAAGGATGTACTGATCCTGGTGGCCATTATGGTGGTATTCACCCTGGCAACCACCCTGCTGAGTGCCTACCGTGATCGTCATAAAATCAAAGAGATGATCACAAACGGACCGGAAGCTGTACTGAATAAATAAATACTCAAACCCCTTTCAAGGAGCCTGCAAGCAATTGCAGGCTCCTTTTTTACGGCATAAACAAAGCCCCGAGGTGCTGCACCGCCCGGGGGTTCTTTCTGTTTTTATGCGATTGTCACAGCGTACCGCTGGCCCGCTCTACCGCCACCTTTTGGCAATCGGCAGCCAAATGACGCAGCTGCGCCGCCAACTGGTCCGGGGTCTTGCGCATTCCGCCGCGCACCCAATCCAGCACCGTGCCTGTAATGCCATAGGCAAAAAAGTCCGCAATAAAGTGTTGCTCCTCCTCACTGACCTGCAAACCGGAGCGCAAGTTCAACTTAGCAACTGCGTCCCGAAACAGCGTCGCTGCGCTCTGGAACAAGAATCGACGAAACTCATCGTCTGCGTGGAGCACCGCATTCTTATAAAAGCGCCGCGTCCGCCGCCATCGTCTCAAACATTTGCAACAAATGGGTATTCCAGTTTTCAAAGGTCAGGCCGTCGGTAAAGGGATCAAAAATCTCCTGTTTATAAATCTGACCCAGCAGGGCGTACTTGTCTGCAAAATGATAATAAAAGGTTTGACGATTGAGCTGGCACCGGTTCGTAATATCGGACACGGTGATCTTCTCAAAGGGCGTTTGGCGCATAATGTCCTTCAGCGCCGTCTCCAACGCGGTAACGGTTATTTTTTTACAGACACAACATTTCCTCCCGGAATATTATTTTATATCGTAGCGGGCAACCGTCGGCGGATAAAATCGTCCACGGTCCGATGATATTCTTCCTCATTGAGCAGGCAGCTTTGGGCGTGCTTGGCGTTGTCAAAAATTCTCAGTTCCTTTTTATCCGCCGGACACAGGTTATAGAGTTCGTACACCATCTCCGGGGGTACAAAGTCGTCCAGCGCACCGTGGATAAAGAGAATGGGCACCTTGGCCTCTCGCACGCTTTGGCGCACATCTGTCTTTTCCAAATCGAACCCGGCCAAGCGCTTGTTCATCTCATTTAACAGCCACAGCACCGGCTGGGGGTGGCGCAGCCCGGCATTCCGAGCCACATAGGAAAACTCGTCCTTGGCACTGGTATAGGCGCAGTCGGAGATAATCAGCTTGACACAATCCGGACAGCGGCTGCCTGCCAGCTGCAACACGGTAGCAGCGCCCATAGACACCCCGTGGAGTATCACGGTAATATCCTGCCCAAAGCGGGCAGTCAGGTACTCGATCCAGCGGAGCATATCTTGGCTCTCATAGTAATCAAAGCCCACATACTCGCCACCGGAGGCACCGGCGCCACATGGTCGCAGCAAAAGAAACCGTAGCCCATGTCGTGGTAGTGCTTAATAAAAGTATGCGGGTCCACCGTGTGGTCCGCATGGAACCCGTGGGAGCCGAACACAATCACCTTGGAGTCACCCTTCGGCGGCAGATAATACCCCCGCAGCAGGTCACCCCGGTCAGAGGTAATGGTGCAGTTCTCCACCGGCTGGGTGTTCACCCAATCGGTGTACTTTTGGCGCCAGGCGTCCGCCATAGCGTAATCGTCCTTGTCCTTCATCTCCATCAGGCGGGTCATGGGGCGCTTGGGGCGATCCCCACGGCCCATCACCTGCTTATACAGATTGACCGCTTCTGCCGCAACCAGGCCCGCTGCGGCGGCGCCTAATGCCACTGTTTTCAACTTCATAAAAAAATCCCCCTTATCCGCCGGCAGCCACAAGCGGCACACCTGCTTCTGTCCCTATTTTACCAAAAAACGACAGGGTTTTCAACTTTGGAAATTTACACGGCACCCGGCAGCGCCTGTCTATTAAAACAGCCCGCTTACCGGAGCAAGCGGGCCAAGGGAATACGCTTATTCTTCTACCGTTTTGGTGGCCACAAAGTGCACCCCGGTGCGGAAGATATTGTCTACCACCACATCGCCTACATGCACCGCGCCGTGACCTCCACTTTATCCAGAAGCCGCATGGCTCCTTCATCATATACTTGGGGATCTGGCCGTCCGTCTTTACCGGCAGGCGGCAAGCGCTTTTGCTGCGCAGCCGCACGGTGGAGGTGATTACCCGGGTGGGGTTCTTCAGCTCATTGTGACCATACTCCGCACCCCGAGGACAGCGATTGCCGGTCACCGTATAACCGTGCTCCTCATCTACCTTTAAGTGGCAGCCCTTGGGGCACATAATGCAAATCAAATCCTTCATGCCTGTACCTCCTCTGCTGCAATATGCAAGGTGTCGCCGTCAATCCGTGCCAGCAGCGCCTTAGGAATCTTAATGGTCTCCATCTCGCCGGGAGCCATATGCTCCCGCTTAAAGGACGCAATGACCTGATCGCCGCAGGTCACCTGAATGCGGCTCTCCTTAAACACGCGCCGCACCCGGAAGTAGAACTCCACACCGTCACTGTCTGCACGGAAACGCTGGGGCACCGTATAGCCGATATGGGCATTGGTGGTCACCTGCACTGTGCGCTCCCGATCCAGCTCGCCGGCCTGCACATAATCCGCAGCCGCCGCGCCGGCAGCCATGCTCTCTGCGGTCACAAAGTCTACCAAATCATGCACATGCAGCGCATTGCCGCAGGCAAAAATGCCGGGCACCGAGGTCTCCCGGTTCTCATACACCAACGCGCCGTTGGTGCGTGGATCCATAACGATTCCGGCGTCCCGGGTCAATTCATTCTCCGGGATCAGCCCCACGGACAACAGCACCGTGTCGCAGTCAAAGGTCATCTCCGTACCGGGAATGGGACGGCGCTGGTCATCCACCTGAGACACGACTACCTGCTCCACCCGGGCTTTGCCCCGAATGTCCGTAATGGTGTGGGACAGATACAGCGGAATATCAAAATCCTCCAGACACTGCACAATGTTGCGCTGCAACCCGCCGGAATAAGGCATTACCTCTACGCAGGCCAACACCTTGGCGCCCTCCAGGGTCATACGCCGAGCCATAATCAGCCCAATGTCACCGGAGCCGAGAATGACCACACGCTTGCCCACCATGTAGCCCTCCATATTCACATACCGCTGGGCAGCACCGGCAGTGAGCACACCGGCCGGGCGCGTGCCGGGAATGGAGATGGCGCCGCGGGTGCGCTCTCTGCACCCCATGGCCAGCACAATGCTCTTGGCCTCCAGCACCCGGTAGCCCTCTTTCTTGCTTACCGCGTGCACCTGCTTCTCCGGGGTCACCTGGAGCACCATGGTGTCCAGGAATACCTCCACGCCGGTGTCCGCCACCATGGCGGCAAAGCGAGAGGCGTACTCCGGACCGGTAAGCTGCTCTTTGAAGTAATGCAGGCCAAAGCCGTTATGGATACACTGGTTGAGAATACCGCCCAGCTCTTTGTCCCGCTCTAAGATGGCAATGTGTTTCAGCCCTTTGTTCCAGGCTGCATAGGCAGCTGCCAAACCGGCAGGTCCGCCGCCAATTACGATCAGATCATACATTACGCACGCACCTCCCCTTTGTATAGGCAGTCAGAATTTCGCTGCCGTCCCGATCCTGCAAAATCGTCAACGGCGACACGCCCAGCTCCCGCGCAGCAGGTCTACCACCCGCGGCCCGCAAAAGCCGCCCTGGCAGCGCCCCATACCGGCGCCGGTGCGGCGCTTAATGCCGTCTACGGATACCGGCGGAATAGGCGAATGAATGGCGTCTAAAATCTCGCCCTCCGTCACCGTCTCACATCGGCAGATCACCCGCCCGTAAGCAGGGTTTTTCTCAATCAGCGCCTTGCGTTCCGCAGCGCTCAACCGGGTTGAAATGCACTTTCTCCCGGCTGTCTATGTAGCTGTCTTTCTCCGTCAGATCCAGTCCGTCTGCGGCCAGCAGCTCCGCCGCATAATCGGCAATGGCCGGCGCAGAAGTCAGCCCGGGAGAGCGAATGCCCGCCACATTCAGGAAATGTGCCGCCGCAAAATCAATAATAAAAATCATCCACGGTGGAATTGGCCCGCATACCGGCAAAGTTGCGGATATCTGGCGAAAATCCACGCCGGGCACCGTGCGCACCGCTTTTTGGCGCACCTCAGCCAGGCCCGCTGCGGTGCTCAGATGTATCGTCCGGATCCCGGCGCACCACCGCATTGGGTCCTACGATCAAATTGCCATGCACCGTAGGCGCTACCAGCACACCCTTGCCCTCTTTGCCCGGGCACTGGAAGATCACTGTAGACACCCGGTTGCCCTCGCACTTATCCAGCAGGTAATACTCGCCTACCGTAGGCTCTACGGTAAAGGACGGCGCCGCCACCAGGTTGTTCACCCGATCGGCGTACACGCCGCAGCGTTGATCACATACCGTGCCTCCACCGTGTCTTTGCCGTCGGACAGGGCATAGCCCTCCGCTGTCTTTTCAATCTTCTCCACCGGGAACCGACGGCGCAGTTCACAACCGTTTTGCACCGCCACCTCGGCCATAGCCAAACCAAACTCCCAAGGATTGACAATGGCTGCCGTAGGCGCCCACAAAGCACCCTTGGCTGTCTCCGTTACATTGGGCTCCTTGGCTCGCACCTGCGCGGCGTCCCAAAGCTCCAGCCCCGGCACACCGTTCTCACGCCCCCGCTCCAGCAGGTCCTGCAAGGTGTCCATGTCTTCATCGTTCAAGGCCACCACCAGGGAGCCGGTGTCTTTCCAAGACACATGGAGCTTTTTGCAAATCTCCCGGCTCATGGCATTGCCTTTTACATTCAGCTTGGCCATCAGCGTGCCCGGGTGCGGATCGTACCCGGCGTGCATAATGGCGCTGTTGGCGCGGGTGGCACCCATACAGATGTCATTCTCTTTCTCCAACAGAATGACCCGCACCCGGCAGCGCGCCAGCCGATAAGCACAGGCACACCCGGCAATACCGCCGCCGATGATCGCTACATCATACATTTGTATATCCCCCTTATTCTTGCAAAACAGGCAAAAAATAAGCAACGAAAAAAGACGGAGCGCTCTGCTCCGTGCTTTTACCGTTGCTCAAATCTCTCGGCTGTTATGCACTTGAAGTAATTTTAGTATAACACAAAGAACTGCCGCTGGCAATACGCAAAAAAGATAATGAACATCTGTGCATTATCTTACATCTTCCAAACCCCCGGATTGGTGGAGGACACTGCCAGTGCGCCCGCCTCCAGGGCGTTGACCACATCGGCCTTTTCCGTCACCAATCCCCCGGCGATAATGGGCTTGCCACAGGTGGCAGCCACCCGATGAATCACCTTTGGCATAAGCCCGGGCAGCACCTCGATCAAATCCACACAGCGCTCGTTCTTCATTTTGGCTATATTCTCCATTGCAATGAATCAATCAGAAAAAAGCGCAAAATGGTGCGCAGTCCCTTGGCCTTAGCAAGCGCAACAGCGGCAGCCGGGTAGAAATAATCCCATCCGGCCGGGCTGCGTGAATCAGATAATCCACTGCTGCCTCTCGAGCAGACAGACCCTCGATCAGGTCTGCGTGCACAAATACCGTTTTGCCCGCCGTCTTCAGCTCGGCCACAATCCGCGGCACGGAATTCAAATCTCCAAACAGCACAAATACCACCCGGCACGGGCTGTTCAGACACCGCTCCAACCCCGGCTCGTCCTTTACAGCTGCCACAACTGGGGCTGTCCCCCAGCGTATTTTCCAAAAATCCCATACTTTTCCCCCCTGTACGGTTTTGGCTTTTTCTCCATCTCATTGTACCTGTTTTTCCCCGGCAAGTCAACCGGGGACAATCGGGTATTGCTTTAGACGCTGAATATGGTACAATAGGCTTGAAAGACAGGGGGATTTTTATGTTAAAAGAAGCACTGCGTGCCCGCACGGCGGGTACGGCCAAAGAGAAGCAGATATTTATTTTCGGTCACTGTCGGCTGACGGTACTGACTCCGCGACTGATCCGGGTGGAGCACTGCCCCGACGGCGCATTTGAAGACCGGGCCAGCACTGCCGTGTGGTTCCGAGCCTTTGATGTGCCCCCGTGCAAGGCGACACTGCACCGGGGAACGATCACCCTAACCACACCGGAGATCACCCTCACCGTCCACGCCCGCACCGGCACGCCGCAGACGGTAACTTTTTCAAACGGCAAAACGGCGGACTGCCTGAACTTCGGCAACCTGCATGGCACCTGCCGCACCCTGGACGCTACCTTTGGGCCGGTACCTTTGCAGGACGGCCTGGTGTCCCGGGACGGGGTGAGCCTCTTAGACGACAGCCGCAGCTTTTTGCTGGATGCGGACGGCCGTTTCTGCCCCCGCAAGAGAAAGGGCAAAGATGTGTATGTGTTTGCCTACGGCCACGACTACCGGGCGGCGGTACAGGATTTTTATAAAATCAGCGGATCGGTGCCCCTGATCCCCCGGTTTGCCCTGGGCGTGTGGTGGAGCCGCTACCACGCCTACACCCGAGGAGGAATACTAGCTGATGAAGCGCTTTGCGGCAGAAAATGTGCCGCTGACGGTAGCCACCGTGGATATGGACTGGCACTGGACGGACCCCAACAAGCGCTTTGGCACTCACTATAAGGGCAAAGACGGCTGGACAGGCTATTCCTGGAATACGGAACTGTTCCCGGACTACAAGGCCTTTTTGCAGGATCTGCACCAAAGTGGGCGCACACCACCGTCAACCTGCACCCGGCGGACGGGGTGCGCGCCTTTGAGGATCCGTACCCGGCCATGGCTAAGGCGATGGGGCTGGACCCGAAAGCCAAGCAGGATATTCCGTTCCGGTGCGGCAACGATACCTTTTGGAACGCCTACTTTGATGTGCTCCACAAACCCTATGAAAAGAGGGCGTGGACTTTTGGTGGTTGGACTGGCAACAGGGCAAAAAAAAGTGATGTGCCCGGGCTGGACCCGCTGGTGGCGCTGAACCACTACCATTATTTGGATAACGCAGAAAACGGCAGGCTGCCGCTGATCCTGTCCCGATACAGCGGCCCGGGTGCCCACCGCTATCCCCTGGGTTTTCCGGCGACACCGCCCAAAGCTGGCGGGTGCTGCACTTTCAGCCCTACTTTACAGCTACGGCAGCCAATGTGGGCTACACCTGGTGGAGCCACGACATCGGCGGCCACTACCTGGGCGAGCGCAACGAGGAGCTGTATCTGCGCTGGCTGCAACTGGGGGTATTCAGCCCCATTCTGCGGCTGCACTCCACCTCCAACGACCTGATGGGCAAGGAGCCTTGGCGCTATCGGCCGGATGTGTGCGCCGCTGCCAAGGACTGGCTGCGCCTGCGCCATCGGCTCATTCCCTACCTCTACACAATGGACGCTCGCACCCACCGGGGAGGGACTGGCCCTGTGCGAGCCGCTGTACTATGCCTACCCGGAGGCGGAGGAAGCCTACGACAAAGCCTACTGCAACGGCTATCTGTTTGGCAGCCAGCTGTTGGTGTACCCCATCACCTCTCCGCAAAAAAAGCAGTTGGGTATGGGCGCTGTGGACGCCTGGATCCCGCCGGGACGGTGGACAGATCTGTTCACCGGGGCGGTCTACACCCGGCCCCCTGTGCCTGACCCTTCACCGAGAATTGACGGAATGCCGGTGCTGCAGCCGGCGCAATCCTACCGCTAAGCGACGACCCGGGCAACGCCTGTGGCAACCCGGCGGCGCTGACCCTGTGGCTCTATGCCGGGGACGGCGACTTTACCTTATATGAAGACAACGGCCAAACGGATTTTGACACCCACAAGGCCGAGACCCAAATCACCCAGCAGCTGCAAGGCAGTACACTGACGGTGACTGTGGCACCCACCGCCGGCGACTGCACCGTGCTGCCGAAAAAGCGACAGCTAACCTTGGTATTCAAGGATCTGGAGCCGTCCGTTCTCACCTGCGCAGAAGCGGAAGTGACCCAAAATGCCACAGGCGAAGCTACCGTAATTCTTACCGACTATGACCCTACTGTGGGGACACAACTGCACCTGCAAGGGGCTACCTACCGCAAGGCAGTACCGGTCAAAGCGCGGGTGCTGAACATCTTTTGCCGCTGGCAGGGCAGCAATGTGCACAAAACCGAGTGCTACCGTTTGTTCAAAATCGCCAAACCAAGGAGGAACTGCGCCGGGCGCTAAAGCGCACCCGCCTGCCGGGCACCGTGCGCCGGGCAGTAGAAGAAACCCTCTTGCAAACGGACGCATAATCGTGTAAATGGTACGGCAAATCAACGAGAGGGCGGCAGACATCTGCCGAAATGAAATTATGGAACAACGCGAACAACTGGGCAGCCGCCTGGGCTTTATTCTGCTAAGCGCCGGGTGCGCCATCGGCATTGGCAATGTGTGGAAATTCCATACATGGTGGGCAATACGGCGGCGGTGCCTTTGTACTGATCTATCTGTTTTTCTTAGTGATCCTGGGCATACCGGTGATGACCATGGAATTTGCCATGGGTCGCGCCGGCCAGCGCAGCCCCGCCCGGCTATACCAGCAGTTGGAGCCGAAGGGCAGCAAGTGGCACCTGCACGGCTATGTTGCCATGGCCGGCAACTATATTCTGATGATGTTTTACACCAGCGTGGCCGGGTGGATGCTGGACTACTTTGTCCGCACCGCCGGCGGCCAGTTCGTAGGCGCCGACACCGACGGTGTGGCGGCACAATTCAGCCAAATGCTGGGCGACCCGCTACGCATGACCCTGTTTATGGGCATTATCGTCGTGTTGGGCTTCTTGGTGTGCTCCTTTAGCCTGCAAAAGGGGCTGGAGCGCATTACCAAGTGGATGATGGTGGCACTGCTGGTCATTATGGTGGTGCTGGCCATCAACAGTGTGTGCACCGCCGGGGGCAGCCAGGGGCTACGCTTTTACCTGGTGCCGGATTTGGCGCGGATGAAGAAAGTGGGCATCGGCAATGTGGTGGCCGGGGCCATGAACCAGGCGTTCTTTACCCTGAGTTTGGGCATCGGCGCTATGGCCATCTTTGGCAGCTATATCGGCAAGGAGCGAGCACTGATGGGCGAGTCTGCCCGGGTGGCGGCGCTGGACACGCTGGTGGCTCTGTGCTCCGGACTGATCATTTTCCCCGCCTGCTTTGCCTACGGTGTGCAACCGGACAGCGGTCCCAGCCTGATCTTCATTACCCTGCCTAATATCTTTAACCACATGCCCCTGGGGCGCGTGTGGGGCAGCCTGTTCTTTGTGTTTATGAGCTTTGCCGCCTTTTCCACCGTGCTGGGCGTGTTTGAAAACATTGTGTCCTGCACCATGGATCTGTCCGGCTGGAGCCGCAAAAAAGCCTGCCTGTTCAACGGCATTCTCATGCTCCTGCTGAGTATGCCCTGCGTATTAGGGTTCAATGTGCTCTCCAAGTTCCAGCCTTTGGGTCCGGGCACCGGCGTGCTGGATCTGGAGGACTTTGTGGTGAGCAATCTGCTGCTGCCGCTGGGCTCTCTCATCTTTATTTTCTTCTGCACCTCCCGCTACGGCTGGGGCTGGAAGAACTTTACCAAAGAGGCCAACACCGGCAAGGGACTGAAAGTGCAGCGCTGGATGCGTGGCTATATGTGCTATGTGCTGCCGGTACTGGTGGCCGTAATCCTGGTGCTGGGGCTGATCCGCCACTGATTAAACGGCAGTCACGCCAAATTGTCGCATAAATATAGACAAAAAGCCTTTTCTGCAATGGAAGTTGCAAAAAAAGCGGTCTTTCTTTATCCGGAATAGGCTACTCTATATCTTAGGATCGTGTTGCCAAAAATCGAAAACGCAACCGGAACATATAGGGGGAAGCAATATGGAAGAAAAGAAGTATATCAGCCGCCGGGAACAAACCGGCTTTTTGGTGGGTCTCGGCGGCCAAAATATGGTCTATTCCCTAATTGGAGCGTCATTCTTTACTTATTTTATGACGGATATTGCCCTGTTTCCGGCACTGGTGGTCAGTGTGCTGCTGATCGTAATGAAAGTGTGGGACGGAGTCAACGATCCCATTGTCGGCTCCTTTATTGATAAACACACCTTCAAAAACGGCGAAAAGCTGCGGCCGTTTTTACGCTACACCCCGCTGCCGGTAGGGATCTTTACCGTGCTGCTGTTTGTGGTGTTCTCTACCAAAGAAGAGCTGTTGTGGCTGCGGGTCAGCTACTTTGTGATTATGTATATTTGTTGGGATCTGGCCTACACGGTACAAGATGTGTCCATCTGGGGCATTACCGCCGCCGTATCGCCCAATTCCAATGAGCGGGACCGGTTCGTCCAATGGGCACGCACCATCGGCTCCTGCGTATATAGCGCATTCAGCACCGTCATTCCCATGGCGCTGGAGATGATCGCCAACGCCACCGGGGCAAGTATGGCGCTGATGGCGCTGGTGTTTGCCCTGATTTTCGGGCTAGGCGGCTCCATGCTCAGCTACCGCTGCTATGCGGCACAGGAGCGGATCCATGTGGTGCAGGAGGTACAGCAGCAAAGCCTGTGGGAGAGCTTTTCCTTGCTGTTTAAGAACAAAATGCTGCTGCTTGTGACCCTTGCCAACCTACTGGGCGCTCTGGCTTGGCGCCAATTTGGTGACCTACTTCTTCAAGTACGAGATTGCCGCGGACTTTTTGGGCGAGAACAGCCTGATCGGCGCGCTGGGGCTGTCCACCATCTACTACATTATGACCGGGCTGCCGGGCTTTTTAGGTATGCTGGTGGCAGATAAGAATCAAAAATAGGTGCCAACGGGCTACTGTGAATGCTCTGATTGTGATGCAGGCCTGCAATATTTTAGCGCGTATTGCCGCGTACTTTATTGGCTTTGAGGGCAAGAATTTGTGGTTCGCCATGGCGGTGATCGGCCTGGGCGGTATTCCCCTGGGTGCCTCCTCCATTGCCCAGACCGCCATCTTCTGCGACAGCATCGACTATATGGAGTGGAAGACCGGCAAGCGCACCGAGGGCATCACCTTCTCCATGCAAACCTCGTTTACAAAGATCTCCAGCGGTATTACCGCCGGCCTGGCGACTCTGGCGCTGCACCTGCTGCACTACAAGCCCATTGAGGGGGCGTCCACCTACCTGGGCACCCAAAGCGCCGCCTTTGACCGCTGGATCTGGCCGCTGGTGATCCTGACCCCGGCCATTGCCAGTCTGCTGTATATTGTCCCGCTGCTGTTTATCCGCTACACCCCCGCCCAACGGCGCAGGTGGAGCAGGAGCTGAAAGCCCGCCGGGCAAAGGCCGACAGCCAAAACACTTAATACACACAAAAAGAGCACGCAGTTCGCACTGCGTGCTCTTTTTGTTTTTGTCTATTTACAGAGTCGTGTTGGCAGTAACAACCGCCCGGTGTCAATCCCCCAGGGTGAACTGCACCTCCACCGGCTCACCGGCCTTACAGTGCAGGGTGCGTACCGTTTGGCCGCAGCGCACGGTCAGCGTGCGGTCCACATCGGCGGTGAGCACCGCCTGCACCGTACCGGCCTCCAGATCCCATTGCAGCCGGGTAACGGTGGCCCGGTTGCGGGTCTTTAGTCCGGTGAGGGTGCCCCTGTCAAATCCGCTCTCCGGCAGCGCCGGCAGCAGTTCGATCTCATCGTCATTGGAGTACACCAGCGCCTCGTGCACAATGCCCAAATAGCCGATGGCAAAATCCGTGCAATAGCAGCTGCCCCGGTCATAGTCATGGTTGGTCATCAGGGAGTTGTACCGGATCTTATGGTTCATCAAATTCACCAGTGCGTCCGTCAAGGCAGCGCGGTCCTGCAGCCGGGCAGCGATCAGGCTGCGGTGCACCAGGGCGTGGGATGCCTCATTCTCGCTTTCCGGTTCTCTACCGCCTGCTTGCAGGCAGCGATCAGCCGAGCATTGCCCCGGGTCTCCATCAGCGGCCAGGCACAGTACAGGTGGCTTAGGTGCCGGTGCTCGTTGTTCTCCTCAAAGGCCGTGGTTGCCCACTCCTTCAGTGCGCCTGTGTCATCGTATAAATACGGCGGCAGCTGTGCGGCCAGCTGCTTCCACCGGCTTTGATCCGCTTTGGGATCCACATCGTTCATCACCGCAGTAAGCATTTGCATATTGTCGCGGCAGGCGGCAATGTCAATGGCGCAGTTGGCGTCTGACGGGCTGGCGTAATTATCCGGATTATTCTCCGGCGAATAGCTGGGCACAATGCAGTAACTTTCGCCCTCGCCCAGCGCCGTCTTTCCCTTTTCATAATGAATGGAGCCGTCCGCCGAAGTGTAATATTCCGGGGTCAGCAGCTGCGCCCAGTAGTTGGCGGCCTTGGTCAGCAGCGGGTAGAGAATATCCTCCTCCAGCCGCAAATAGCCCCGCCTCTCTATGGCTGCCACCTGGGCATCGGTCAAATCCTTTTCCGTGGCAGACAAAACGGAGCGCAGCGCCTGCAAGTCGAATTCGTCGCTGAGGGGGATCTGTATATTGCCGTAGCTTTGCAGGGTCTCATACAGCGGGCGCAGCATCCAGGACGCCCCGGCGTTCCAGTACCGGAAGGGGTAGGGATAGCAGGTCTCCGTCAGCACCGCCTTGTCGCCGTCCGTATTCACCGGCGCCTGAATAGCGTCTGTAAAGCCGTGGGTGGCCCGGGCATTTTCCTCCCAATCCGGCATTTGGCGCAGCAGGAAGTACACATAGCCTTGGGGGCCGCGGCTCATATTGGAGCTGTTCAGCGCCGCCGTTTGCAGGTTCACATTGGCGTCCATGGTGTACTTGCTGCCCCAGCCGGTGTTCCACTCCCCGGTCCACATACCGTAAAGCCGCCCGGTAGAATACCCGGCGCAACACAGGCTGCGTACCGCCCGGCATAGTAAGTACGCTGGGCCAGCGCCGCATTGATCTTTTTCTTGCCCTTTTGCGCTTTCAGCAGCGCCTCGTTAGGCTGGATATTCTCATCGCTCAGGGTCAAAGTCACTGCGTCAAATTGGGGCCGGTACACCTTCAAATGCGCCGTCAGCGCGGCGTCATAATCAAAGGCACCGTCGGTGCTGTACCGGGCGGCCACCTTCTCCAGCTGCGCGCGCAGATCTGCCAGCAGCGGATACTCCGTCTGCCCGGCAAAGTCCGATAGCTTGCCCATCTCCAGGGTATAGTCGCTAACGGTCAGCAGCACCAGTCCGGCAGCGCCGGTAATGCGCACCCCGGTATTGTCACCTACGAACTGACTCTCCCTGGTTCGCTTGTCCAGCGTCACCCGCTCTCGGGTGCCGCCCACCGGCAGCACATAGGTCAAGGAGGCGTAGCCGCCGTCCTTGCGCTCGCTGTTCTCATAATCCGGGTAATGGGCGATCATCCCCAGGGCGCTGCCGTCCTCGGCTGTGACCTTTTTATATTGCAGGTCCACCTCTTCGCTTTTGCCAAAGTTTGCCAGGGTAGACAGATCGTCATAGCTGAGAGTCAGATCCAGCGCCGCACCTGCCGTGGACGGATCCAGCCGGGTGATCACCACGCCGTCCGCCATGGAGGTGATGGAACGGCGCAGCCAGGTGCCGTTCTTGTCCGTATAGCGCACGCCCACTTGGCCGGTGGCGTAATCGGTGTAGCGCACATAATCCTTGGCATGCGCCTTGGTCTGCGCCAACCGTAATTGACCGCCCGGGTGATACCGGTACACATCGTCATAACTGGCGTTGTCCGTAATATCCTGCCCTTTAATGATCTGCTGACGCACCGTTTCCAGCTCATTTGCCGTGTCCGGGCAGGTGCGGGCGTTTTTGTTAGGCAGCAGGAAGTGCATATTTTGGAAAATAAAGGTATCGCTGTACGGGTCGCCGCTGGTGACGAACCCTTGCAGTCCGTTGCCGGAGACCATACCCTGCCGCCAGCTGTCTGTCTTGTTGGTCTTATTGTCCTTCAGCGAAGTGTAGGTGCTGCTGTAACTGACCTTTTGCAGGTCGCTAAACAGGTCTTTGACCACCGCTGTGTCCGTTTGTCCGGCGCAGGCAGCCAGCGAGGCCAGCAGCCCTGCCGTCAGCAGCAGGCACAGGCATTTTTTCAGTATAGCTTTCATTTTTTGTGTTCCCCCTCCCAGAGAGAATGCGCTTTTTTTGCTTCTGCAAAACCGATTGAAGCGCCTCTCGTCCTCATTATATCACAATCCTATCCCTATACGCAATAAAAAGCGCCCTGCTGCTGCAAGGCGCTTTTTGCATATCGCTTTTAATCCAAATCAAAGCTGCCGGTATAATTGTCGCCAAACTGAATGTTTTGGTTCAGTCCGTCGCCTTCAAAATCATCTTGGAACACCAAGTACCGGCCATCCTGCCCCAAAGTGGGCACGGACAGATCATAGTCAGTATTCTCTTTCCAGCTTTCATCCTGCTTTCCCTTGCTGCACCCGGCGACCAACAGGGCGGTACCGGTGAGCAGGCTCCCGGCCAGGGCCAGGGAGAGTATGCGTTTTACGTTCATTTTACCGCCTCCAGCGGCACTACTACGGCCGCGCTCTCTGCGCTCCAGGAGTCTATCGCTTTTATGGACACATACCGGGCGCTGTCCGGCACAGTGGCGGGCATACGCAGCTCCACGGTGCTGCTCATACGGGCCGAGCCAAGGACAAAATCGCTAAAGTAACTGACAGCGTCGATAGATTTAGTGCTGCCGTTTTTGTAATCCTTACTGTCTGGAGACAGGGCAGTACCGTCCTTGTTGTACCGTTTTACCGTACCGTCATAGGCACATTCGTCAAAGGCAATGGGCTGCTCGTTCTCGTCCAAAAACTGCAAGGTGTAAGAATGGACGAAATCATCGTCCGTCCCGGCTGCAAAGGACAGCATCTTCTGCCCCTTACCGTTCACATCGGTGATGTTCTGTACCGTCAGGTGCAAATCATCGGGCAGAGTGGGCGCTGCATTTTGCGCCTTGCGATCGTCCGTATAAGTAAAGTTCTTGCCAAAGGGGGCAGAGATCACCCAAGGGGCTTTCAACGGCGTGCCGGTGTTGGCCTCCAACCGCTGCACCTCTACCCGGTCGGCAGATACAAGCATATACAGGCAGGCGGGGTGCTCTCCGCAATGCGGTTGCCGTAGGCGTCAACCGGGATAGAACCGTTAAATTTGCCCGCCTCCAGCTCAATATAATCCAGACTTTGCGTGCTCATGGCCGTGTAGCTGCCCTGCCAAATGGAGCGCTCGTCCGCCACGGTATAATGGGAGTGACCGGACAGGCTGATCACCTGGGGATAATCCTGCAGCACATCGTGAATATCCGCGTTTCCCCAGGCGTCCGAGCCGTACACCGTGTCTATCGGGTTCAGATGGGTGATCACAAAGATCGGCTTGGTGGGATCATCCAGCACCGCCTTATCCAGCTCCGCACGGATCCGGGTCTGTTCCGATACGATTGGTCGTAGGTGCCGTCCGAGGAGCTCCAGCCGATAAAATGATAGCCGTTAATAATCTTATGGCTGTAAGGCAACTCGCCGGTGTACTTGGTAAAGCGGCGCTGCTGCTTCGCAGGCGTGGGCATTTCGCCGCAGTGTGCAAACGCAGGCAACCAGTAATCGTGATTGCCCATGATAAACACCTTAACAGGCTGCTTGTCGTCGCCCATCACACGGTCGTAAATCTCCTTAAATGCGGTCCAAGCTTTTTTTGTGCCCACATCGGTAAAATCGCCGCCGATCACCAACACATCCAAGCCCTTCTCTTTCAGCATGGTCAAGGTCTTTTCAAAAGATTGGTACTGATGGGTGGTCTTGTCCGTATTGTCCGGCAGCTGCAAGTCGCTGATGACTCCCACCCGCAGGGCGTCGTTCTCTGTTCTTATCCGGTAGGTTTTTTCCGGCGCCGTCTTTCGACTGTAACCAAAATGCATGCCTAAGGCTGCCCCCAACGCCGCAGCTACCGCTGTTACGGTAGAAATCACCAGCTTCGCTGTTTTGCTCATATTCTTTTTCCTCTTGTTGTTCATTTTTCTATAATCTAACGCGCGCTTTTACACGTTTTCACGCGCATTATCCCATCTCCAGTTCAAAACACAGGGGCAGCAGGGTGCCCGGGGTCTTTGGCAACTGCAATTCCAGGTACTTAGCGCTGCGGGTAAAGGGCACCTCACCCACTCCCAACCAGGTTACCCGGCGAATGTCCAGATCCTGCGCCATGGTGCAAAAGGTGCGCAGCCGCACCGTTTTGTTCTTGCCCGGCAGCATTTGAAAGGCGTAGATCCGCCCGTCCTTGTAAGTAAAGCGAAAGTCCCGAGGCGTGTACTTCTTGGCCTTGTTGTCCTGGAAGAAGCCCGCCTTGGCCCGCACCTTGCCCTCGCCGTAGCAACGCCAAGGCATGGGTGCCGTAAATGCCTTTGCCGTTCACCGCCAACCAGTCGCCCAACGATTGAAGCACCCGGGTCTCCTCCTTCGTAATGGTACCGTCCGGCTTTGGTCCCACATTCAGCAGCATTCGTCCGTTTTTTGCTGACAATATCAATGAGATCCGTGACCACATGGTAGGGGCTTTTGAATCGATTGTCCTTTGTA
>ENA-OPYV01000199-OPYV01000199.1-human-gut-metagenome-genome-assembly--contig:-NODE-199-length-19068-cov-3.545378_pt1 | contig 19068 bp, 27 predicted proteins | sample MGYA00242474_ERZ504485 | MGnify/ENA primary metagenome ERZ504485 (study PRJEB26092, sample SAMD00036263) | human gut metagenome | host: Homo sapiens | study: EMG produced TPA metagenomics assembly of...
CAATCGGCATACAACCAATTCGCGTCATGTTCGCGGCGACCTGTGTCGGTCGGCCGACGCCGCAAGGCTTTGGCTGCACGCAGGAACGCATGACCAGGCAAGAACCGACAGAAAGAGGTAGTAATACCATGGCTCAGATCACTATGAGCGACATGCTGAAGGCAGGCCTGCACTTCGGCCACCAGACCCGTCGTTGGAATCCGAAGATGAAGCAGTTCATCCTCACCCAGCGCAACGGCATCCACATCATCAACCTGTTCAAGTCGCTCGACATGATCGACAAGGCCTACGACTTCATCAAGGCTACCGTCGCTCACAACGGCACCGTGCTGTTCGTCGGCACCAAGAAGCAGGCTCAGGAAGCCGTTTCCAATCAGGCTGTCCGCGTGAACATGCCGTACGTTTCCGAGCGTTGGCTCGGCGGTATGCTGACCAACTTCCAGACCGTGTCCAAGCGCGTCTCCCGTCTCAAGGAACTCGAAGAGATGGACTTCACCGACGTGCGTGGTTCCGGTCTGACCAAGAAGGAACTGCTGCTTCTCGAGCGCGAGAAGGACAAGCTGGCTAAGCAGCTGGGCGGTATCCGCAACATGAACCGTACTCCGTCCGCCATGTTCGTGGTTGACGTTAACAAGGAAGCTTTGGCCGTTGAGGAAGCTCACAAGCTGGGCATTCCGGTCGTTGCCATCGTCGACACCAACGCTGATCCGGAGTCCGTCGAGTACCCGATCGCAGCCAACGATGACGCCATCCGCGGCATCGAACTGCTGACCAGCCTCATGGCTGACGCAGTGGCCGAAGGTCTGCTGGAGCGTTCCGGCAAGGCCGCTAAGGCTGAGGGCGAGACCGAGCAGCCGATGGCCGCTTGGGAGAAGGAGCTCCTCACTGAGGGCGCTCCCGCCGCCGATGCACCGGCTGAAGCCGAAGCCGAAGCTGAAGGCGAAGCCAAGGCTGAGTGAAAATATCCACTATGATGGGAGGTGTTGTGCCTCCATCATATGGGGCATCACTATTTTTCAGAGGAGACAAATCAATGGCAGCAATCACTGCAGCTCTGATCAAGCAGGTGCGCGAGGAAACTGGCGCCGGCATGATGGACGTTAAGAAGGCTCTGACCGAGGCTGAGGGTGACGTGGCTCGCGCCAAGGAAATCATCCGCGCCAAGGGCATCCAGGCCGCTGGCAAGCGCGAAGGTCGCAAGGCTCAGGAAGGCACCATCGCCTCCCAGGTCGTGGAATCCGCCAATGGCCAGACCGGTTACGCCGTCGAACTGAATTCCGAGACCGACTTCGTGGCCAAGACTCCGAAGTTCGTGGAGTTCGCTGACAGCGTGCTCGAAGACGCCGTCAAAGCCGAGGCCGCTTCTGTGGACGAAGTGCTGGCAGCCGCTTCCGGCGAAGCACCGTGAAGGAAGCCGTCGAAGAGGCGGCCGCTCTGTTCGGTGAGCACGTCAAGGTCGGCCAGTTCGCCAAGGTCGAGGGTCCACACGTTGAGATCTACGCCCACAAGAAGTCCGCTGAGATGCCGCCGAGCATCGTGGCCATGATCGCCACCGATGAGGCCGGCGCTGCTGTGGCTCACGAAGCCGCTCTGCAGATTTCCGCAATGGGTGCCCAGTGGCTGACCCGCGAGGACGTTCCGGCCGATGTGGTCGAGTCCGAGCGCCGCGTGGCCACCGAGAAGTCCTTGGCCGAAGGCAAGCCGGAGAAGATCGTTCCGAAGATCGTGGAAGGCCGTCTCAATGCCTTCTACAAGGAGAACGTCCTGCTCGAGCAGTCCTATGTCAAGGATCCGTCCAAGACCGTTGGCGACCTGTTCAAGGAAGTCGGCGGCGCAGCCGTGGCTTTCGCTCGTGTCGAGGTCGGCAAGGGCGAGGCTGAGTGAATTCGGCTTCAATGGTGAATCCGTGCGTTAGACGCTAGAGATTCCATGAGGTTGGCCATCATCCACAGGGTGATGGCCAACTTTGTTTTCTTCTCGACGCTGTGTCGTTGCGGTGTGGTGTCTGTGTTTGCCGATACTCTTGAGAGCGGTAAATTTCGTGAGTTCTCGGGCAAGAAAGGCTTTTCATGACTGGCGAAAACACTGGTGATAATCCACGCAGAGTGCTGCTCAAACTATCCGGAGAGGCGTTTGGCGGCGGCAAAGTCGGCATTGACACGTCCGTCATCCGCCGTATCGCTGAGGAAATCGTTCCCGCGGTGCAGCAGGGCGTTCAGGTCGCCATCGTCGTCGGAGGCGGCAACTTCTTCCGCGGCGCGGAACTTCAACAGGCTGGAATCGACCGCTCCCGCGGCGATTATATGGGCATGCTGGGCACGGTGATGAATTGCCTCGCTCTGCAGGACTTCTTGGAGCAGGAGGGACAGGCCACGCGCGTGCAGACCGCCATCACCATGGGACAGGTCGCCGAGCCGTACATTCCGCTCAAGGCCATTCGTCATCTGGAGAAGGGCCGTGTCGTGATTTTCGGCGCTGGTGCCGGTATGCCGTATTTCTCCACTGACACTGTGTCCATTCAGCGTTCTTTGGAAATCCATTGCGATGAGGTGCTGATGGGCAAGAACGGCGTGGACGGCGTTTATACCGCCGATCCTCGTAAGGACGAGAACGCCAAGCGTTTCGCCACATTGAGCTATAATCGTGCCCTCGTCGACAATCTCGCCGTTATGGATGCATCCGCGCTTTCCATGGCCCGCGACAACAAGCAGCGCATCCGTGTTTTCGGGCTCGAAGGCAATGGCAATGTGACCCGCGCCCTTCTCGGTGAGGAAATCGGAACTATGGTTTCCACCGCGGAGTCCACACTCGCTGAATAACGACATTCAACGTCGAATATCGATCAAACAACCAACAACAAGGAGTACAAATGGCAACTATTGTCGAACAGGCCAAGGCACAGATGGCCAAGTCCGTGGAATCCACCAAGGAGAACTTCTCCGGCATTCGTACCGGCCGCGCGAATCCGGCGCTGCTCAACGGTATCACCGTTGATTATTATGGAGCTCCGACCCCGCTGAAGGCCATCGCCACCATCGGCGTGCCGGAACCGCGTACCCTGTCCGTCACTCCGTTTGACGCGTCCCAGGCCAATGCCGTCGAGAAGGCGTTGCGTGATTCCGATCTGGGCGCCAGTCCGCGTCGCGACGGCAACGTCATTCGCCTGACCATGCCGGAGCTGACCGAGGAACGTCGCAAGGAATATGTCAAACTCGCCAAGGGCAAGGCGGAAGATGGCAAGGTCGCAGTGCGCAACATCCGACGCAAGGCCAAGGAATCCCTTGACAAGGCCATCAAGGACGGCGAGATGGGTGAGGACGAGGGCGATCGTCTGCTCAAGGAGCTCGACAAGATCACCAAGCAGACCACTGATGAACTTGATACCCTGCTCGAAGCCAAGCAGAAGGAGATCATGGAGGTCTGAGAGACCTTTATCTCCTGAAAAGAATCGACGCACAGCCAGACAGGGAACATGATGGAACATCAGGAACAGCTCGAAAAAGAAACCGAAGAGGCCATCAACGCCATCAACAAGAAGACGGGGCGTAATATGCCGCAGGCCATCGCCACAGGGGCGGTGCTCGTCATCCTCATCTTGGCGTGTCTGCTGATCAGCATTGACTTGTTCGTCTATCTGGTTGTGCTGTTCATGGTGCTTGCCCTTTGGGAGCTGCGCGTCGATTTCGCCACTGCGGGACTCATATTCCCGTGGCGGTGTTGTGGGTATGTTCGGCGCGACGTTGCTGTCCACCTATTACAGCGAACGTCATATCGTCGCCATGACGGTATGCGTGCTGGTGTCTTTGGTGGTCGTAGCGATCGCCGCCAGCGCTAAAGTGACGTTCGGCAGCCGCATCTCTCTGGCCGTGGCGGATAAGCTTTCCCACACCGATGCAGGCGCAAGACTTGAATCCTCCTTCAACCATGAGCAGGGAGAGGTAAGCCATAGCAGGCTGAGCCATGTCGCGGTCTCCATGTTCACCGTGCTGTACATTCCGCTTCTGGCTTCCTGCCTCATCATGCCGTTGACATTCAATGATCATCCCGTCGCGCATGCTATTATGATGGTATTCATGCCCGCGTGAGCGATACCGGTGGTTTGTTCGCCGGGGCATGGCTGGGCAAGCACAAGCTAAGCCCCCGCATTTCGCCGAAGAAATCGTGGGAGGGTCTTGCAGGTTCCATTCTGTTCTCCATGATCGGATCTTTTGCCGTGATGTTCTGCACGTACGGGTCGGATGTGTGGATTTCCCGCTGGTGGGTCCCTGTCGTGGCCGGTTTCATGATCGGCATCGCCGGAACGTTTGGCGATTTGTGCGCATCCATGTTGAAGCGAGATATCGGCATCAAGGACATGGGACACCTGCTTAAGGGACACGGTGGCGTGATGGATCGTGTGGATTCCATTCTGCTGTGCGCGCCGTTCGTGTGCGTGCTGCTGTGGGCAACTGGAATGTGAGAAAGGCAAACACAAGCATGAGCGACTCCGTGAATTCCACGAAGGATTTGCCGGAAACCGGTATTACTCCAGGAGGCACTACCGGTGCCTTCCGCGACGTGCTTTCCAAAGATCATGCGCGTCGAGGCAAGCCGCCGCTGCATTTTGCTGATATGACTGAAGACGAACGTATCGCGAAAGCCAAGGATCTTGGACTTCCGAAATTCAGAGTCAAGCAGCTTGCCAATCATTACTATGGGCATTTCGACGTCGCTGCCGAAGAGTTCTCTGACTTTCCTGCAGCGAAACGAGCCGAAGCCGCAGAGGCGTTTTTCCCAACGCTCATTACCGAAGTGACCCGTCAAGTGCCGATGAGGGCACTACTATCAAAACGCTATGGCGTCTGTTCGACGGTTCTCTTATTGAGTCCGTGCTCATGCGGTATCCCACCCGCACCACCTTATGCATTTCCAGCCAGGTAGGCTGTGGAATGGGCTGCCCGTTCTGTGCCACAGGTCAATTGGGTCTGACGAGAAACATGTCGGCAGGCGAGATTCTGGAACAGGTTCGTGTGGCCGCGAAAGCCATGCACGACGGCGAAGTCGCTGGTGGTCTCGGGCGCTGAGCAACATCGTGTTCATGGGCATGGGCGAACCTATGGGCAATTACAAGTCCGTATTGAGCGCTGTACGCCAAATCAGCGCCATGCCACCTGAAGGTTTCGGCATTTCGGCACGCAACATCACCGTCTCCACGGTCGGTGTGGTACCAGGTATCAAGAAACTCACGGCAGAAGGCATTCCGGTGCGTTTGGCCGTGTCCTTGCACGCTCCGAGCGATGAGTTGCGAGACGAGCTCGTTCCAATGAACAAGCGTTTCAATACTACGCAGGTGCTTGATGCGGCACATGACTATTACTTGGCTTCGAAACGTCGCGTAAGCATCGAATATGCTCTGATGCGCGGTATCAATGATCAAGCCGAGCATGCCAAATTACTTGCTAAGCGATTGAACCATTACGGTGACAATTGGGCTCATGTCAATCCGATTCCGCTCAATCCCATCGAAGGATCGAAATGGACCGCTTCGAAGCCTGAGGATGAACAGCAGTTCCTTGATATCCTTCATAAAGCAGGCATTACTGCGACGTTGCGAGACACACGCGGGCAGGATATCGATGGTGCATGCGGGCAGCTCGCAGCTAAGGAACAAGATTAGATTTCAAGGAAAGATGCTTGTTCTGTCCGCTACTCGGACTTCCGACGAACATGCGTAACGTAAAACGGTTACTCTTGCATTCGTTGCACACATGATTATGCGCGAAGGAGTAAAACAGCATGTCACTGGCAGTCCGAGTCATTCCATGTCTTGATGTTGATGCGGGACGAGTAGTCAAGGGCGTGCATTTCGAGAATCTTCGCGATGCCGGCGATCCGGTTGAACTTGCCGCGGAATACTACCGTCAGGGTGCCGACGAACTGACTTTCCTCGATGTGACCGCTTCGAGCTCGCATCGGCAGACCATGGTCGATGTGGTGAGTCGAACTGCCGAACAGATTTTCATCCCATTGACCGTGGGTGGAGGCGTACGTGCCCCTGAAGATGTGGATTCTCTGCTGCGTTGCGGAGCTGACAAGGTAGGAGTCAACACTGCGGCCATCAATGATCCGACGCTGATTGGCCGTGTCGCAGAACGATTCGGCAACCAAGTGCTCGTATTATCCGTCGATGCACGCCGTGAGCAGGGCGAGCGACACACTCAGTCGGGCTTTGAAGTAACCACCATGGGAGGCCGCAAATCCACCGGCATTGACGCTATCTGGTGGGTCAAGCGTGCTCAGGAGTTGGGCGCGGGGGAGATCCTGCTGAATTCCATGGACGCGGATGGTACCCAACAGGGTTTTGACTTGGAAATGATTAAAGCCGTGCGTAAGGAAGTGAAGATTCCGATCATCGCTTCCGGAGGTGCGGGCAAGGCTGCCGATTTCCCCCCGGCGATCGAAGCCGGAGCGGATGCCGTGTTGGCCGCGTCGATCTTCCATTACGGCAAAGTCACCATCGGCGAAGTCAAGGATGCCATCAAGGCCGCCGGCTATACCGTGCGATGAAAGCCGAAAACCGCAAAACAGGCGAATAACGTAATCAATAATCGAAGAAACAAATCAATAACACCATCATGACCAACGAAGCATACGACAACAGCACTATTCTTGACCCACGAATCGCAGAACGTCTCAAGAGGGACGATAAAGGGCTGGTGGCAGCCGTCATCCAGCAATTCGACACCAAAGAAGTGCTGATGGTCGGCTACATGAACGACGAAGCCATACGACGCACCCTGATGACTGGTCGCGTCACGTTCTGGTCGAGGTCCAGGCAGGAGTACTGGCGCAAGGGAGACACTTCCGGACATGCCCAGTATGTGAAGTCCTTCGCACTGGATTGCGATGGGGATGCCATTCTGGTTGAAGTCGATCAAGTGGGAGCGGCCTGCCATACCGGCAAACGATCCTGCTTCGAAGAAGGCGGGCAACTGCCCGTGGTCGTAGGATACCGTACCAAGGAACAGGAGGGCCAGCGATGAGTGAATGCAGCGTACAAGCACTCAAGTGGGGCGCCACCTGGCCGAGTCGCGAACAATTCCACGAATTGGCTGATCAGGGATATCGTGTGATTCCGATTGTGCGCCGACTTCTGGCTGATTCGTTGACTCCTGTCGGATTCTATGAACGCCTTGCTGCAGGACGTTCCGGCACATTCATTCTTGAATCCGCGGAATTTGGCGGCACGTGGAACAGATACAGCTTCATCGGTGTGAATTCCATGGCTCAGTTGCGTTCCAACAACGGCAAGGCCGATTGGTTGGGTCAGGTTCCCGCAGGCGTGCCTACCGAAGGCGATGTGATGGAAGTCGCGCATGCTGCGCTGAAAACACTGAAAGCGCCGCATGTCGAAGGACTGCCGAACCTGACCAGTGGTCTGGTCGGTACCGTCGGTTGGGATGCGATTCGCCATTGGGAACCGACCTTGCGTGCCGAGGCGCCGAACGAGACCGGGCAGCCGGAAACAGTTCTGGCATTGGCCACGGATATTGCTGTGGTCGACCATGTGTCCGGATCGGTATGGATGATCGCCAATGCGGTGAACGTAGACGATCGATCCACCCGTGCCGATGCGGCATACGACGAGGCGGTGGCGCGATTGGATGATATGCAGCGTAAGGCCGCCACGCCTGTCGAAGGTGAAGCTCGCGTCAATGTGTTGGATGAGACCATTAGCCAGCCCGAGCTTCGTTTCCGTACGGAGAAGAGCGATTATGAGCGTTCCGTTGAAATCGCCAAGCAGCACATCATCGATGGTGACGTGTTCCAGGTGGTCATTTCCCAGCGTCTTGACATTGATTCGCCAGCCGATCCATTCGACGTGTACCGCGTGCTTCGTACGCTCAACCCCAGCCCATACATGTATTTCATGTCGTTGACCGATGCGCAGGGGCGTGACTTCAACGTTATTGGATCCAGCCCGGAAACGCTGATCAAAGTGGACAATGGCCATGCCATGACCTTCCCGATTGCCGGTTCGAGGCTCGTGGCACCACTATTGAGGAAGACGAGCAACTTGCCAAGGATCTGCTTGCCGATCCAAAAGAACGTAGCGAACACATCATGCTCGTTGATCTTTCCCGCAATGATCTGAGCCGTGTATGTCTTCCGGAAAGCGTGGAAGTCGTATCCTTGATGGATATCAAACGATTCAGCCACATTATGCACATCTGTTCGACCGTTACCGGGCGAGTTAACCCCGACATGACGTCGTTCGATGTGTTCACGTCGGCATTCCCAGCCGGGACGCTTTCCGGTGCGCCAAAACCACGTGCCATTGAAATCATCGACGAGCTTGAGCCCGCAGATCGTGGCATTTATGGCGGCACTGTCGGCTATTTCGATTTTTCAGGCAACCTCGATATGGCAATCGCCATTCGAACGGCATTCATCCGCGACCATGAAGCGAGCGTGCAGGCCGGAGCCGGAATCGTACTTGATTCCGTGCCGGCCAGTGAGTGGCAGGAGACTCGCAACAAGGCCGAGGCCAGCGTCGAAGCGGTGCAGATCGCCTCGCAGCTTCGCCAGTTGTGAGTCAAATCAAGCTAACCAATCGAGTAAAATGCTGAAAGGAACACTATGTCTGTACTCGATGAACTGGTGGCGGGAGCTGTCGAAGACCAACGAGCACGTGAACAGAACATTTCCCTTGATGAGGTGAAGCGTCAGACATTCGAAGCGCCGGCCCCTATTGATGCGCGACAGTGGCTGAAAAAAGCGGATGGCATTCCGGTGATCGCGGAGATTAAAGGGCTTCGCCATCGAAAGGGCACCTTAGCGACATTCCTGATCCTGCCGCATTGGCCAGGGAATACGAAAAAGGAGGTGCCAGCGCGATTTCCGTGCTGACCGAAGGTCGTCGATTCCTTGGATCGCTTGATGATTTCGATAAGGTCCGTGCAGCCGTGAAAATTCCAGTGTTGCGCAAGGATTTCATTGTCACGGAATACCAGATTTGGGAGGCACGGGCGCATGGCGCCGATTTGGTGCTGCTGATTGTTGCCGCGTTGGATGACGACAAGCTCAAGTCTTTGCTTGAACTGGCGCATAGCCTCAATATGACGGTGCTGGTCGAAACGCACACTCGCGAGGAGATTCAGCGCGCGATCAATGCCGGAGCGCGAGTCATCGGCATCAATGCACGAAATCTCAAGGATCTCAAGGTCGATGTGAACAAATACAACGAGCTTGCCGCCGATTTGCCGGACGATGTGATCCGCGTAGCGGAATCTGGAGTGTTCGGATCGGTGGAACTTGAGGATTATGCCCGCGCCGGAGCCGACGCGGTGCTGGTTGGCGAAGGTGTCGCAACCGCATCCAACCATGAACAGGCTGTGGAGCGACTAGTAAAGGCAGGAGCAAGAGTGAAAGCATCCGAACAAACCCCGTTGGCAAGTCATGAAGGACCGTATTTCGGTCAGTTCGGTGGACGCTATGTGCCGGAAGCGCTGATTACAGCGCTTGACGAGCTTGAACGTGTCTACGAGGAAGCCAAGGCTGATCCGGAATTTCATAAGGAACTGGCTCGATTGAACCAGCAGTATGTCGGTCGTCCGTCACCGTTGACCGATGCGCCGCGCTTTGCCGAGCGTCTGAGGGAAAAGACTGGTCTTGACGCCCGCGTGTTCCTCAAGCGTGAGGATTTGAACCACACTGGCGCGCACAAGATCAACAATGCACTCGGTCAGGCCCTGCTGGTCAAGCGCATGGGCAAGACTCGGGTCATTGCTGAAACCGGTGCAGGTCAGCACGGTGTCGCCACCGCTACGGTGTGCGCCATGCTTGGACTGAAGTGCCGTATCTACATGGGCCAAATCGATGCGCGTCGTCAGGCCCTGAACGTTGCACGTATGCGCATGCTTGGTGCGGAAGTCGTGGAAGTCACCTTGGGCGATCACATCCTTAAGGACGCCATCAACGAGGCTCTTCGTGACTGGGTTACCAATGTAAAAGACACTCACTACCTGCTGGGCACTGTTGCCGGTCCGCATCCATTCCCGGCTATGGTGCGCGATTTCCAGAAGATCATCGGCGAGGAAGCTAAGCAGCAGCTTCAGGATTGGTATGGTATCGATCACCCGGATGCGGTTTGTGCATGCGTCGGTGGCGGTTCCAATGCCATCGGCATCATGAATGCGTTCCTTGATGACGAACGCGTGAACCTGTACGGCTATGAGGCAGGCGGCAATGGTCCGGAATCCGGACGCCATGCCATTCGCTTCGCACCGGGAACCGGTGAACTGGGTATGTTCCAAGGTGCCAAGAGCTATCTTCTTGAGAATTCCGAAGGCCAGACCCTCGATACGTATTCCATCTCCGCTGGTTTGGACTACGCCTCTGTGGGCCCGGAGCACGCATGGCTCAAGGAAATCGGACGTGTCAATTATTCTTGGGCGACCGATGAGGAAGCCATGAGCGCTTTCAAGGATCTCTGCGAGACCGAAGGCATTATTCCGGCGATCGAAAGTTCCCATGCCGTTGCAGGCGCATACAAGGCGGCTGAGGATCTCAAGGCCAAGGGATATGAGCATCCGGTCATGATCATCAACATTTCCGGTCGTGGGGACAAGGATATGAACACTGCCGGCAAATGGTTCGGTTATCTGACCGACGAGCAAGCCAAAGCGCTCGAAGCCAATGGAGCCCAGGGCAATAACGCGGACGGCGAGTGAAAGAAGGAGTATCCATTATGACGAACGCAACAGTAACCACGCCGTCCGGGCAGCCTCTCGGCATCAGCCATAAGCCGAGTCCGACGGAAGCCATGTTCGATGAATTCAAAGCGGCGAACAAGCCTGCATTCATCGGTTATCTTCCATATGGATTCCCTGATTCTGACTATTCGTTGAAAGCATTCCGCACCATGGTTGAGCATGCGTCGATGCCGTCGAGATTGGTCTGCCGTATTCCGATCCGGTTATGGATGGTCCGGTCATCCAAGCGGCTTCGCAGATCGCCATTGACAACGGCGAGAAAATCGCGAACGTGTTCAAAGCCGTCGAAACCGTGGCCAACGCCGGGGGAGTCCCTCTGGTGATGAGCTATTGGAACCTCATCTACCATTACGGCGTGGAACGTTTCGCACGCAATTTGAAAATGCCGGTGGCGCCGGCCTGATTACTCCGGATCTCATTCCAGACGAGGCAGGTGAATGGATCGAAGCTTCGGACCGTCATGGACTTGACCGAATCTTCCTCGTGTCCCCGGACTCCACCGACAGCCGTTTGAAGGTCGTGGCAGGCAACGCTCGCGGCTTCGTCTATGCGGCAGCCCGTATGGGCGTCACTGGCGAACGCTCCACCATCGATGCTTCTCCGGAAGAGTTGGTGGCACGCACGCGCAATGCCGGCGCGAAGAACGTCTGCGTTGGCATCGGCGTTTCCACCGCCGAACAAGCGCGCGAGTCGGCTCATACGCTGATGGCGTCATCGTCGGATCCGCATTGGTGCACACCATGCTTGACGAATCCGGGAAAACGCAGTCGATGAGGCCACGGGTCTCAAGGCGTTGGCCGCCAAAGCCGAAGACTTGCGGACGGCGTCCATAACGCGCGTGTCGCAAAAGTAAACCATTCTGACGATTTCGGTGGTCCACGCACCATATCGGATGCGTGGACTACCATCAGGAAACCATGACACTTGCATACATTCCATCGCCAACGATTTCGCAGTTTTCCATCGGTCCAGTAACGATTCATATCTATGCGTTGTGCATTTTGATGGGAATCGTCCTTGCAGTATGGATAACCACCACACGTTGGAAAAAAGTTGGGTGGCAATTTCGACCAAGTGCTTGATATCACTCTGGTCAGCGTGCCTGCGGGCATTATCGGCGCACGACTTTATCACATCATCACCACGCCTGAACGTTTCTTCGGACCGGATGGCGACTGGGCGGAAATGTTCCGCATTTGGAATGGCGGACTTGGCATCTGGGGCGGCGTGCTGTTCGGAGCGCTGGCCGCATGGGCATGGTGCCGTCATAAGCACTATCCAATGGCCTTGCTGGCTGACGCCATCGCTCCGGGCCTGTTGGTAGCGCAGGCTGTTGGGCGTTTGGGCAACTGGTTCAACCAGGAACTGTATGGCGCTCCGACAACGCTTCCATGGGGTTTGAAACTCAACATGGAAGGCACTGCCATCGGGCATAGCGAACAGTGCTATGACGGAGCCACATGCCCGAGTGGCACGCTGTTCCATCCGACGTTCTTGTACGAGATGATCTGGAACCTCATCGCGCCGCGATTATCGTATACATCGGTTCCAAAGCCATGAAGAAACTCAAGGCAGGTTCCCTGTTTGCCGTGTACATCATGTGGTACACCCTGGGACGCACTTGGATTGAATCCCTGCGTATCGATTATGCGCACGAATTCTTGGGCGTGCGCATCAATGTGTGGGTCTCCATGGCGGTGTTCGTGCTCGGCGCGGTGTCATTCATCGTCGTGCAGCAAATGGGCAAAGACACTGACCTGTTGACGGAGAAGCTTCGTACCGTCACCGAAATCGAGCAGCGTCTTGAAAACGGTGAATCGGAGGATTCTTCGGATTCCGTGGTGTCTTTCCCCGAGCAAACGGTTGATGAAATCAAACCAACGATGCCGAAACTGTCTCGAATACCGACAAGCAGCCCGGCATCAAATAACAGCAAGTCGATTACCTTTCATAGAATAAGAGCCATGACTATTCAAATCGCACCAAGCATCCTGTCCGCTGATTTCTGCAACCTTGAGCGCGACCTCAAGGCCATCTCCAATGCAGATCTCGTTCACGTCGACGTGATGGATCATCATTTCGTTCCGAATCTGACCTTGGGCGAGCCGATTGTGGCTCGTATCTGCGAAGTCACCGATCTTCCGGTCGACGTGCATCTGATGATCGAGGACCCGGATCGTTGGGCACCCGAATATGCCAAGTTGGGCGCTGCATCCGTAAGCTTCCACATGGGGGCAACCCACGCTCCGGTGCGTCTGGCGCGCCAGCTGCGCGAGATGGGTTGCAAGGCTTGCTTCGCGGTGCGTCCGGCCGAACCTGTCGAGCCGATTTTCGATATTCTCGACGAATTCGACATGATTCTTATCATGACCGTCAGCCCGGCTTCGGTGGCCAGAAGTTCCTTGACAACCAGATGGCCAAGGTACGTCGTCTGCGTGACGAGATTACCCGTCGCGGCCTCGCCACCAAGATTCAGGTCGATGGCGGTGTCAGCCCGAAGACCGCGCACATTGTAGCCGAGGCCGGTGCCGACGTACTGGTCGCAGGTTCCGCCGTGTATGGTGCCGAGGACCTGCGGAAGCCATTGATTTCCATCCGTGAGAAGGCTGAAGCCGCATTCAAGGCCTGAACCTACCAATATTTCGAGGATAGATACGAATAATGAAGACTTTTGAATCCCTCTTTGCTGAATTGAGCGAGAAGGCCGCAGCCAAGCAGGCTGGCTCGTTGACTGTCGACGAACTGGGCAAGGGCACGCATTTCATCGGCAAGAAGATTGTCGAAGAGGCGGGCGAAACCTGGATCGCAGCTGAGTACGAAGGCGCCGATCGTACTGCGGAAGAGATGAGCCAGCTCATCTACCATCTGCAGGTCATGATGATCGACCGAGGCATCACACTCGAAGACATCTACAAGAATCTGTGAGTTTTTGGCCGTGCCATAGGAGGCGTGGCCTTTTTGGGAGGGAAAATGCTGAGAATCGCCGTGCCCAACAAGGGCATGCTGTCCGAACCTGCATGGAACATGCTGGCCGAGGCCGCTATCGCCTGAGGAGCAATCCGCGTCAGCTGGTTGTGGAGGATCCCGACAATGACGTGGAGCTGTTCTACCTGCGTCCGCTCGATATCGCTGTCTACGTTGGCCGAGGCACCATCGCGTCGGCATTACCGGTCATGATCTGCTGCTCAACTCCGGTACGGATGCCAAGGAGCATATGGAGCTTGGCTTTGGCGCTTCAACGTTCCGTTTTGCAGCCCCCAATGATTCTCCGATTAGCAAGCTCGAAGATATCGAAGGCAAGCGCGTCGCCACCAGTTTCGACAAGCTTGTGCATGATTATCTGGCTGAGCATGGCATCAACGCTGAAACCGTACACCTTGATGGTGCCGTCGAATCGTCAGTGCAACTCGGTGTGGCTGATTTGATCGCCGACGTGGTATCCACGGGCACCACGCTCCGTAACGCCGGCCTGCGTATTTTCGCGGAACCGCTGTTGCATTCTGAAGCTGTGCTCATTCGTTCCCCGCGTCTTGCTGAAGATGATGATCGTTTGACGATTCTTAGCCGTCGTCTGCAGGGCGTGCTCACTGCTCAGCGTTACGTGCTCATGGATTACGATATTCCAGTCGAGAAGGTTTCCGCGGCTGTGGACATCACGCCTGGATTCGAAAGCCCGACGGTTTCCCCGCTTCATGACAAGCAGTGGGCGGCCGTGCGTGTCGTTGTGCCGAAGGCCAAGGTCAACCAACTCATGGACCAGTTGTATGAAGTTGGTGCTCGTGGCATAATCGTCACCGCTTTGCAGGCCTCGAGAATGTAATATTGCACGAAGTATGAGCAAACTGATTATCAAAAAACAGTACAGTCCGGAACCGCGGGATATCTATTTCACGGTTCCGAACCTTATCAGCCTGTTGCGAATCATTTCGATTCCCTTCATCTCGGTATTGGTCTCTCGCCATGAGATGGTGCTTGCATTGATTGTGCTTGCGCTGTCGGCGGTGTCCGATGGCTTGGATGGTCTGATTGCACGCTCGTTCAATCAGGTGAGCAAAATCGGGCAGATCCTCGATCCTATTGCAGACAGATTATTGATTTTCTGCAGTATTCTCGCGCTTGGAGTCGCTGACATCATTCCATGGTGGATGCTGATCGTCGTCGGATTGCGAGATTTGATCATGGCGATTCTTGTACTGGTTTTGGCGCAGCGTGATTACGGTCCGCTGCCGGTGCATTTCGTTGGAAAAGCAGGCACCGCCATGCTGATGATTGCCATTGTCGCCTTGATTTTCGCAGATATCTGGTCTAATTCGGCTACGGATACTTTGCATTTGTGTGGTCTCGCCACCGGCATATGGGGTGTGGGATTGTACTGGCTTGCCGGCTATATTTACATACGTCAGGGAATCCAGCTTCTGAAGAACGATAAGGATTGACTCACATGATGCATGATGCTCCGGAACGTGCGTCGTTCCCGGTGTCTCCGGAGAATACGCCTACGAAGCGGCGCGCCGTTTTCTCGGCGTCCTTCGCCGGGCTGACTTCGCATCATGTGCAGCCTGATATCGTGACATCCACTTCGCGCAGAAGGCGGAATCTGGATGATGACTCATTGCGGCTTATTGACGATTTGACCAATCGTCCGATGGACGTGATGTACACGGACTCGAGGTTGGCCACCAAAACTCCGTCATTGTTTTCGGTCTGGTTCACCCGGGTTTTGGTATTCCTTATCTGCATTGCCGTAGGCACGGCGGGAAGCGTGTTCGTCCGACAGCTGAGTACCGATCCACGTAAGGAAGTACGCAAGCAACTGTCAAGTCAGTTATCTGATCAAACGAAAAACGTCGAAACCCTCACCAAAGACGTGAACGCGCTGCGAGCCCGGGTTGAGGAGGAATCGAAATCCGTGTCGAACTGGTCTCTGAACCAGACCATACAGGATGACGAAATGGTCAATGGCGTACTTCCTGTGCAAGGCGAAGGCATCACGCTCACCATCGCCAATCCAATATCGGTGAGCGGAGACAACGCGGATTCGTCACTGCCAAGGGAAAACGGCAGCCAAGTCCGTGTGGTCACGGATTCCGATCTGCAGGTGCTTGTCTCGCTGCTTTGGCAGTCCGGTGCGGAGGCGATCGCCATTAACGGGTATCGTCTCGGTGTGCAGACTTCCATACGAACGGCAGGGACGACGATCCTTATCGGCGTCAATTCCGTGCAAAGCCCCTATCGCATCGAGGCGATCGGCAATTCCAGTGCGCTTGCCAATGCGGTGAGCAAGAAAACGCAAAAACGTTTGTACGATGATTTCAAAGAAGCCGGTATCTATCCGCAGGTGAGCAGAAGCAAATCGATTACGCTGGAAGCGGCGGTGACCGGCGAAGTGACATATGCAAGGAAGGTCAAGTAATGGCAGCGGTCTTGGGACTTATCATAGGCGTGGTCATTGGCGTGTTCGTCCGGCCGGACATTCCCATTGCGCTTCAGCCGTATCTGCCGATTATGGTGCTGGCGGCGCTCGATGCGCTGCTCGGTGCCGCCCGAGCCTATTTTCAGCGTAGCTTTTCCGATAAGGTCTTCGTGATTTCCTTCTTCTCGAATGTTATTACGGCAACATTGTTGGTTTTCCTAGGCAACCAGCTTGGCGTCGGTTCCCAGCTGCAGACTGCGGTCATCGTCGTGCTCGGCATTCGAATCTTCACCAATGTGTCATCCATCCGACGTTTCATCTTCAAGGGATGACGGCGCATGAGCAGACGCAACGATGCCAACAAGGATGTACTCTCCAAGATCCACGAGCAGATCGTCAAAGACCAAAACAACGACAGCACCCAAACCGGATCGTTTCCTGTGGTCAGGCGCAAACCGAAGAGGGTTTCGCTGAATGCGAAGGCCACTCGCGCGCGCCTGTATTCAAGCGTGCTCGTAACCGTGCTTTGCGCGTTGCTGGGCTTCAGCTACGCTATCCAGCTGAACAACACGACCTCCACATATGAGACGATGAGCGAGGACGAGCTGACCAAGCTTATTAGCGAAACGAGTACGCAGGTGCAAAAGCTCGAACAGCGTAAAAGCGAACTATCCAATCAGCTTGACTCTCTGAAGGATACCGCCGACAAGAACGAGAAGGCAGCGGAAATCGCCAGGCAGAACGCTGAATCGAATGGCATTCTTTCCGGGCGTTACCAGTATCCGGCGAAGGCGTGGTCATCCGTATTTCCAAAGGATCAAAGCGAGATATTGACGCGTCGATTTTATTCACCCTACTTGAGGAACTACGCAATAGCGGCGCGGAAGCATTGAAATCAACGATATTCGCGTGATTACCAGTACATACATCAGCGATACGGCGGACGGTCTCGATTGCGACGGTACGAATATCAAGGCGCCGTTCATCATCAGGGCGATTGGAGACAGCGACAATCTGCAGAACGCGGTCAATCTCGCTGGAGGCGTCGGTTCACGTTTTGAAAGTGAAATACGGAGCCACCGTGTCGATCGTGCCATCCGATAAGGTGGAGATCACGTCACACGAAGCGCGCCACAATACACGTACGCGCATGTCGTCGAATAGCATCAAATACGATCCGTTAAAATATAATCGCGCTGTAGCATGCTGTTCACTCTTTCAGCGTGCCGATGTCTGCACTCAACCCTATCTTGTTCATCGTTGACATACAGTCCAGGCCTGCACATTAGTACCGCGGACCCCGATAGCAAAGGACAACTCATGGCTGAACAGACCATCTCCATTACACTCAACGGCGAAGCGAAGGAGGTGGCAGCAGATCAGACTGGCGTCCAGCTCTTCGCGGAAGACAAGAATATCATCGCAGTGCGTCTTAACGGCGAACCCCGCGACCTGTATACCGAACTGCACGACGGCGACGTCGTGGAACCGATTGCATTGGACAGCGAAGATGGCCTGGCCATCATGCGTCACTCCGCAACCCACGTTATGGCACAGGCCGTGCAGGAGATCCGTCCTGATGCCAAGCTCGGCGTCGGCCCGGTCATCAAAGACGGTTTCTATTACGATTTCGATGTCGAGACTCCGTTCACTCCTGACGATCTTAAAAGAGATCGAAAAGCGCATGCAGCGCATTATCAAGTCCTCCCAGTCCTTCCGCCGCCGCGTGGTGACCGAAGAGGAGGCTCTGGCAGAAGAGTCCGATCAGCCGTACAAGATTGAACTCATCAAAGACAAGGAAGCCCACCTCGATCCAGAAGCCGCCACCGAAATCAGCGGCAAGGAACTGAGCTTCTACGACAACGTCGACCGTGACGGCAATGTGGTGTGGAAGGATCTGTGCCGCGGACCGCACCTGCCGAACACTCGCTATATCAAGGCGTTCAAGATCGAGCGTTCTGCAGCCGCATACTGCGCGGAAGCGAAGCCAATCCGATGCTGCAGCGCATCTATGGCGCGGCTTTCGCCACTAAGGAGGACCTCAAGGCATATCAACCCGCCTTGAGGAGGCCGCCAAGCGTGACCACCGCAAGCTCGGCGCGGAAATGGATCTGTTCTCCTTCCCGGACGAGATCGGTCCGGGCTTGGCTGTGTTCCATCCGAAGGGCGCCGCTGTGATCAACGCGATGGAGGATTACTCCCGCGAAATGCATCGCAAGCACCACTACAGCTTCGTGCAGACTCCGCACATCACCAAGGGCGGTCTGTATGAGACTTCCGGCCACCTGCATTGGTACAAGGATGGCATGTATCCGGCAATGCGTTTGGACGAGGAAAAGGATGAGAACGGCAACGTCGTCAAGCAGGGCTTCGACTACTACCTGAAGCCGATGAACTGCCCGATGCACAATCTGATCTTCAAATCCCGTCAGCGTTCCTACCGTGAGTTGCCGTTGCGTCTGTTTGAATTCGGCACGGTGTACCGCTACGAAAAGTCCGGCGAAGTGCATGGTCTGACCCGTGTGCGCGGCTTGACTCAAGACGATTCCCACATCTACTGCACCCGCGAGCAGATGAAGGACGAGCTGAAGAACCTGCTGACCTTCGTGCTTGGTCTGTTGAAGGACTTTGGTTTGGACGACTTCTATCTGGAGCTGTCCACCAAGGATCCGCACAAGTACGTCGCTCCGACGAAATCTGGGAAGAGGCCACCAATACGTTGGCTGAAGTCGCCAAGGAATCCGGACTTGAACTGGTTGACGATCCATGCGGCGCAGCCGTTCTATGGTCCGGAAGATCTCCGTGCAGGCTCGCGATGCCATCGGCCGTACGTGGCAGGGTGTCCACCATCCAGCTTGACTTCCAACCTTCCGGAACGTTCGGCTTGGAGTCATCGGCGTG
>ENA-OPYV01000200-OPYV01000200.1-human-gut-metagenome-genome-assembly--contig:-NODE-200-length-19030-cov-5.156007_pt1 | contig 19030 bp, 13 predicted proteins | sample MGYA00242474_ERZ504485 | MGnify/ENA primary metagenome ERZ504485 (study PRJEB26092, sample SAMD00036263) | human gut metagenome | host: Homo sapiens | study: EMG produced TPA metagenomics assembly of...
ATCGGGGTCCAGAATCCAGCCGGACAGCGTGGCATGGGCCCACGGCAGACACTTGTTCTCCAAGTGCGCGCGGTCCACAGTCGAGAACAGCCAGGTGCGGATGATGTCCTGACCCTGCGGGCGAAGGTCCATCGGGAAGGTGGAAGCGAACAGGGCCTTGGAGGCAAGACCTGCGACCACGGCGGAAGCGATAACGGCCTTGACCGCATCGCCTGCGACGAATCCCATGGAAGCCACGGCCACAATCGGCAGTGCGATGCCGGTAATGGCGGACTGCACGATGAAACCAAGCAGATAGTCAAGCGCAATGCAGCCGGCGACACAGGAAAACAGGTAACGTGCGGCGGTCAGCGCGCCATGCTTCAGCGAATCGGTGCGCGCCTCACCCTTCAGCAGCGACGTGACGATGGCCGCCGGCAGGAAGCCGATCAGGAAGCCGGCGCTCGGGCCAACCAATGCCATGGTGGAAGCGCCGCCGGCGAACACCGGCAGACCGACCGCGCCGGCTGCCAGATACATGAGCATCGCGGCGCCGGCCTGCTTCCACGGCAGCATCAGCGCGGCCAGCATCACCACGAACGTCTGTAGTGTGATCGGCACCGGCGTGCCCGGAATCGGCACGGCACCGGCCGCGGAGGCGGTCCACATGAGCACGGCGAACAGCGCCGGCTTGAGGATGGATCCGACAGTGCCGCTGGTGGCGGTTTTCAGCGTGGTCTTGAGTGTCAGCATTGCGTTACGCACGATAATTCTCCTTGGATGTGATTGCATTACGTTGATGAATCGACGATTGTTGACAGCCGAAATGATGGCAAGCGCGAAAGTGACGAAAATGCAAGGTTTGTCAACTTATGCCCCCAATCGTAGGCTTGCCAAGTTTCGGTAACGTTTGTGGAGCCTTACAAAAAGATTGCGTGTCTTTTGTGGGAAACGAGTTCACGATTTTTCGTTCGCGCGACCAAACTTGACGTTATGCCTAAAAATGTCAACAAACTTCTGGTGGCGAATCGCGGCGAAATCGCGCTTCGCGTAGTGCGCACCGCCCGTGAGATGGGGATTCCCACGGTTGCGGTGTACGCGGAGCAGGATCGCCATGCACAATACGTGCAGATGGCTGACGACGCATATCTGCTTTCCGGAGACACGTATAAAGACACCTATCTCAACGAGGATCTGCTGATCGACATTCTGCAGCGCAGCGGTGCCGACGCAGTGCATCCAGGCTACGGATTCCTTTCCGAAGTGGCCACTTTCGCGCAGAAAGTGATCGATGCGGGTGCGGCTTGGGTTGGTCCGAATCCGAAAGCCCTCGTGGATTTGGGGGATAAGATCACCGCACGTCGTGTGGCCACGTTCGCCAAAGTTCCGCCGGTTCCCGGCATTTCCCAGTCGATTTCCGACATGCGATTGCTGCTGGATTTCGCGCATACGCACGGTTATCCGCTCATGCTTAAGCGTACCGATGGCGGCGGCGGTCGCGGCATCACGCTCGTGCACAACGATGACGAGCTGCGCGGTTTCTACATGAATCATGATGCGCTGCAGGGCGGTGATCTGAACGAATATTTCGTGGAACGATTCATCGACAAAGGACGTCACGTCGAAACGCAGTGCGGACGCGACTCGCACGGCAACTTCACCGTGTATTCCACGCGCGACTGCTCCGTGCAGCGCCGCAATCAGAAGCTTGTCGAAGAGGCGCCGGCACCGTTCCTTTCCTCCGAGGTGACCGACCAGCTGGAAACCTACTCTCGCCGACTGTTCGAAGCCGTCGATTACGAGGGGCTTGGCACCTGCGAATTCATGGTGACCGAACAGGGCAAAGTGTACTTCCTGGAAGTCAATCCGCGTCTGCAGGTGGAGCATACCGTCAGCGAGGAGGTCTGCGGACTTGACCTGGTGCGCGAGCAGCTGACCATCGCCAACGGTGGGGAACTGACCGTGAACCATCCGCTTCGTGGACACAGTTTTGAACTGCGCCTGACCTGCGAGGATCCGGCGAAGAACCTCGCGCCAAGCTCCGGCACGCTGGCCTCGTTGCGCTGGCCGTCCGGCCCGGGCATCCGTGTGGATTCCGGCGTGGTCGAAGGCGACACCATTTCGCCGAAATTCGATTCGATGATGGGCAAACTCGTGGTCACCGCATCTGACCGAGCGGCAGCAGTGGCCCGCGTGCGCCGCGCCTTGAGCGAGCTGAAGGTGGAAGGCGTGCCGACTCCGGCAAGCTTGTTCGAACAGATTTTCAACGACGACGAATTCACCGCCGAACACGGTGTTGCATACGATGTCAGCACCAAATGGCTGGAACGCAAGTACCTCAACAAGGAAGCCGCATCATCGCAAGGCGGGCAGCCGGCGTCCATGTCTGGCGCTTCCGAGGTCGACAAGAAGGAATCCAGCGAAACCTTCGTCATCGAAGTCAACAATCGCAGAGTGTCGCTGACCGTGCCGAACGACATCGTCGCCAACCTGACGGGCGGTGCCAAAGCACGTGACGCGAAACGTGCCATCCAGCCGCTACGTGGACAGGGACTGCATCATGCGCAGAAAAAACAGCAAAGCAACGACGGCCAATCCGGTGTGATCGCAAGCCCGATGCAGGCTGTCGTGACGCGTATCAATGTGGCCGAGGGCCAGCAGGTGGCCAAGGGCGACCTGCTCGTCGTTCTCGAATCCATGAAGATGGAGAACTACGTGTATGCGCCGGTCAAGGGCGCTGTCACCAAGATTTTCGTGGGGCCCGCGGCGGGCGTGGAAGCCGGCGAAAACGTTGATGACCATCGATGTGACCGGAGCGAGTGGTACGGAAGCCGGCGAAAACGGCGCAACTGGCGCTGCTGTTGACGGAACCGCAACCGACGGAACTATGGAAGGGGGTAAGTGATGACTGATATCATCGCAAGCCCGGCCGTCAAAGAAGCCGTGAAGATCGTAATGGAACAGCAGGAGCGACTCGGCAAAAACGCGGCCGAAGCCGTCTCCGCGGCCGACCTGCCGGGCGCATCCCAGCCAATCCGCGCATCCGTGCTTCGTGCGGCGCAACTCGCGCACGAAGCAGAAGATCATGCCCGCAATCGCCAGCATGTCAAAGGCAAGTTGACGGCGCGCGAACGTCTTGACCTGCTGCTTGACACCGGTTCCTTCGAGGAAATCGGACGATTCTGCGGCGGCGACATCAACGGCGGACGCGCGGGAGCGGCGGTCATCACCGGTTTCGGCGAAGTGTTCGGACGCAAAGTGGCCGTATACGCACAGGACTTTTCCGTGCGCGGCGGCACGCTGGGGGTCGCGGAAGGCCGCAAGATCTGCCGATTGATGGACAAAGCGCTCGACTTGAAAGTGCCGATCATCGCGCTTATCGATTCGGGCGGCGCCCGCATTCAAGAGGGCGTGGCCGCGCTGACGCAATACGGGCATCTGTTCCGTAAAACCTGCGACGCCAGCGGTTTCGTGCCGCAGCTCTCGCTGATTCTCGGCCCATGCGCGGGTGGAGCCGTGTACTGCCCGGCACTGACCGATCTGATCATCATGACCCGTGAAAACTCCAACATGTTCGTCACCGGTCCTGACGTGGTCAAAGCGGCCACAGGCGAAGTGATCAGCATGGACGACCTCGGCGGCGGATACGTGCACAACGCCACCTCCGGTGTGGCGCACTACCTGGGCGAAGACGAAGCCGACGCGATCGACTACGCACGAACCGTGCTCGCCTACCTGCCGTCCAACTCCGACCTGCAGCCGCCCACCTACGCGTACGCCGCAACCCGCGCCGACCGTGACGTGGCCAAGCGACTCGCCACCATCGTGCCGGACAACGACCGCCAGCCGTACGACGTGCTCGACGTGATACGCTGCATCGTGGACTACGGCGAATTCGTGCAGGTGCACGAGCTGTTCGCAAGCTCCGCAGTGGTGGGATTCGCCTGCGTGAACGGGCATCCGGTCGGCATTGTGGCAAACCAGCCGAACGTCAACGCGGGCATCCTCGACGTGGATCCTCCGAAAAAGTGGCACGATTCGTGCGTCTGTGCGACGCGTTCAACCTGCCGGTCGTCACCTTGGTGGACACCCCCGGATACAAGCCTGGCGCCGAACAGGAACATGCGGGCATCATCCGCCGCGGCGCGAAAGTGATCTACGCCTACGCCAACGCGCAAGTGCCGCTGGTCACCGTGATCCTACGCAAAGCCTTCGGCGGAGCCTATATCGTGATGGGATCCAAAGCCATCGGAGCCGACCTCAACTACGCGTGGCCATCCAGCCAAATCGCAGTGCTCGGCGCGGCCGGAGCGGTGAACATCATCCACCGCAAAGACCTGCAGAAAGCCAAAGACGCAGGCAAAGACGTCGAAGCGCTCCGGGCCAAATACGTGGCCGACTACGAACGCACCACCGTCAACGCGAATCTATCGCTGGAAATGGGCGAAATCGACGCCATGATCGACCCCGAGCAAACCCGCGAAACCATCATCGAATCGCTCAAACTGCTCTCCAGCAAGAAACGCGTGCGCAAAACCACCAAACACCACGGCAACCAGCCGTTGTGACGGGCGCAAAGTGCGCGGATGAATCGTAAGCAAACGTAAACGCAAGAACACATCGCAAGATTTTTGAAACAAGTAAGGAACATCATGAACACCTTTTTTCTTGATCGACTGAACGGTGAGCCGCACGCGCTCGCCTTCGCCGGACAATCCACTCCATGGCCGGTGGCGCTCGCCGACCAAAGCGCCAATCCGGTGCTCGACGAAGCCCTGCATACCCACGCCGACACAGCCCAGGCACTGCTGTACCCGGTGTCCGCCGACCTGCTCGCCACCACCGGCCGCCCGGTCGACCTGTTTGGATTCGAACCGAATCCGGCACGACTCGGCGCTGCCGCAGCGGCTTCAGCCAGCGTTCCGGGCATTGCTCTCGCCCAGTTGGGTGCGCTGCTCGATGCTGCTTCCCTCGGCTACAATCCCGCCGTTGCCAAGCCGGTTGCCGTGCTTGGTCACTCCCAAGGCGTGCTCGCCGTGCACATGGTGCAGTCGATCGTCGAAGCGGGTTCCATTGAGGCGGCTTCCGCGCAAATCGATGAAATTCTTGCGATTGCCACGCTGATCGGCGTTGCCGGCACCCGTCAGGCGCGTCAGCTTGGTCTTGCCGCACGTCACGGCGAAGCCACGCCGATGCTGTCTGTCAAGGACATCACCCGCGCCCAGGTGGATGCGCTGATCAAGCGTGTTTCCGGTGCTCGCGGCCCGATCGCAGTGGCCGTCACCAATTCCGCCACGCATTATGTGCTCTCCGGCTACCCGGAGGATCTGGCCGCGTTCGGCGTGGAAGTGGCCAAGGAGCACAAGCACCAGGCCAAGCTGCGCGAAGAGAAGGTGCGTGGCGGTCGCGTGTTCGAACCGGTGCTCGAATACCTTGACGTGACCCTGCCGTTCCACAGCCCGCTTATGGCCGAGGCTGTTTCACAGGCTGTTTCATGGGCGGAATCCTGCGGAATCAACGCCGACCACGCTCGCGAGCTCGCCGCCGAAGTGCTGCTCAACCATGTGGATTGGGCCGCCCGCGTGCGTGCGCTCATGAAATCCACCGATCCGAGCGCCCTGTGGGTGTTGGACTTTGGTCCGGGAACCACCGTTGGCAAGCTGTTCTCCACCGTTGCCCAAGGCACCGGTGTCGGCGTGGTGGAAGCCTCCACCGTGGCCGATCGCGGCGAACTCTCCACGCTGGAAACCCTGCCGGAGCGCACCCAGAACTGGACCCGCTTCGCACCAAGCATCATCCATACCTCCGCCGGAGACAAAGTACGCACAGCATTCACCGAACTGACCGGCAAGGCTCCGGTACTGCTCGCCGGCATGACCCCGACCACCGTGGAACCGGAAATCGTGGCAGCGGCCGCCAACGCCGGTTACTGGGCGGAACTCGCAGGCGGCGGACAGGTGACCGCCAGCGTGTTCGACCGTCATGTCGCCAAGCTGGAAGAAGAGCTTGAAGAAGGCCGTACCGTTGAATTCAACGCGATGTTCATGGACCGCTACCTGTGGAACCTGCAGTTCGGATCCCAGCGTATCGTGCCGAAGAAGCGTGCCAGCGGCACCCCGATCGACGGCGTGGTCGTGTCCGCGGGCATTCCGGAACTTGACGAGGCCGTGGAACTCATCCACACTCTCAACGCCGACGGATTCCCGTACGTGAGCTTCAAGCCGGGCACCGTCGACCAGATTCGCCAGGTGGTGCGCATCGCCAAGGCCGTCGCTCCGGTCAAGGTGCTCATCGAAGTCGAAGGTGGTTCCGCAGGTGGACACCATTCGTGGGAATCATTGGACGATCTGCTGCTGAGCACCTATGCCGAAGTGCGTGAACAGGCCAATCTGGTGCTCGTGGTCGGCGGCGGCATCGGCACGCCGGAACGCGGAGCCGACTACATCACCGGCGAATGGTCCGCCGAATACGGTCGCCCGCTCATGCCGGTGGACGGCGTGCTTGTCGGCACCGCCGTGATGACCGCCAAAGAGGCGCACACCAGCCCTGAAGTCAAGCAGATGCTCGTCAACACTCCAGGCATTCCCGCCAAGGGAGCAGACGTCGATCCGTTCGCTCCGCTGGGCGAACAGTGGGTGCCGAGCGGCCAAGCCAAGGGTGGAGTCACCTCCGGCCTGAGCCACCTGCATGCCGATATTTACGAGCTGGAAAACTCTTCCGCGCGTTGCGGACGCCTGCTGGTGCGCGTGATGAAGCATCCGGAAGAGCTGGAAAGCCGCCGTGAGGAAATCATCGATGCGTTGAACGCCACCGCGAAGCCGTATTTCGGTGACCTGAAGGCCATGACCTATCTCGCATGGGCACAGCGTTTCGCCGATCTCGCTTTCCCGTGGGTAGATGAAACCTATGCCGATCGCTTCCTGCACTTGCTACAGCGTATCGAAGCCCGCGTCACCACGAAGGAAAGCGGCGAATTCGCATCGCTGTTCGCATCCCGTGCCGATGTGGAATCCGATCCGCATGCGGCCATCGCCAAGCTTGCCGAAGCCTATCCGCAAGCTGATGAACTGACCGTCACCCCGATGGATGAAGCTTGGTTCCCGGTGCTCGTGCGTGAATACCCGAAGCCAATGCCGTTCGTGCCCGTCATCGACAACGACCTGCTGCGTTGGTGGGGTCAGGATCAGCTGTGGCAGTCCGAAGACTCCCGTTACTCCGCCGATTCCGTGCGTATTATTCCTGGTCCGATCTCCGTTGCGGGCATCACCACCGTTGACGAACCGGTCGCCGACATTCTTGGCCGTTTCGAAGAGGCCATGGTCAAGCGCGTTTCCGCCGAATCGCCAAGCGCAGACAAAACCGCGTTTGCCCAGCTCGGCGCGGCATCTTCCGCAGAAGAATTCATTCGCAAATCCCCGAACATCTCGTGGGTGGGCCATCTCATGGCAAACCCGGCGTACGGTACCAGCAACGGTGACGCCAACTACGAAATCCGCAAGATTTCCAGCGAAGGAAGCATCGAAAAGTACGATCTCGACATTCATCTCGATACCTACTGGGACAACGATCCTGACGGTGGCGCATCCAAGCACGCCGTACGCGACATCGTCATTCCGCTGAACGTGGACGGCAACGAATCCGGGCTCTTCCCGGTGGTCGACCGCGACCGCCTGCCGGAACACGTGTACCGCATGCTTGCCGACACCGCGGGCATCGGCAATACCGCCATCACCGGCGACAAGCTCACCGCCATGCCCGTTATTGAGCAGGTGGCAGACAAAGCCGCCCATCCGTTCGGACAGGCGCATACCAGCTACACGCTGTCCGCCAACCTCGGCTTCGACCATGAAGCGGCCACCGGCGGCGCGCTGCCGAGCAATCTGGTGCCGTCGCGCATCGCACCGGACGCACTCGTCGGACCGGCATGGCCCGCCATCTACGCGGCCCTCGGATCCGTATACGTCAACGGCTTCCCGGTGATCGAAGGCCTGCTCAACGCAGTGCATCTCGACCATCTCATCGAACTGGAAGTCAGCGAAGACGAGCTGCTCAAGCACACTGGCGAACAGATCGCACTGACCAGCTGGGCCGAAAACTACTTCGAATCGGCATCCGGCCGTGTGGTGACCATCCACGTCACCCACAGCGCACAAGACGGCACCGTGCTTGCCAACGAAACCGAGCGTTTCGCCATCCGTGGCCGCGCATATTCCGACGCACTGCCGCCGGAAGCGCCGGACTACGGCGGAATCGAAGCGGAAATCGAAAGTACTCCGCGCCGACTGCTGCGCCGCGTCAAGGTGACCGCTCCGCACGAGATGACCGCCTTCGCCCGTACTTCCGGCGATTTCAACCCGATCCACACCTCGCATCGTGGCGCTGCCGTTTCCGGTCTTGCGGCACCGCTCGTGCACGGCATGTGGCTCTCCGCAACCGCGCAATACGCGGTGCAGGCGCTTGACGGCAAGGGTGCGCACTACGAAATCGCAGGCTGGACCTACAACATGTACGGCATGGTGCAGCTCGACGACGAAAGTGGAAATCTCCGTCGAGCGTGTCGGACGCGTGGCACACTCCGGCATGGTGCTCGAAGTGACCAGCCGCATCGACGGCAATATCGTGTCTCGTGGCACCGCCATCGTACGTGCGCCGAAGTCCGCCTTCGTCTACCCGGGCCAGGGCATACAGCAGCAGGGCATGGTGCTCGACGAGCGTGCCAAGTCCCCGGCCGCACGAGACGTGTGGGAGCGTGCCGACAAGGTGACCTGCGAGAAGCTTGGATTCTCGATCCTCGCCGTCGTGCGTGACAATCCGAAGGAACTGACCGCCAACGGCGTGACCTACCGCCATCCGGAAGGACTGCTCAACCTGACCCAGTTCACGCAGGTGGCGCTCGCCACCGTGGCATTCGCCCAGACCGCACGTCTGCGCGAAGCGGCGCGACATTTTGGCCGGCCTATTTCGCGGGCCACTCGCTGGGCGAATACAACGCCCTGAGCTCCTTCGCCGGCGTGATTCCGCTGGAAACCGTGATCGAACTCGTGTTCCACCGCGGTTCCACCATGCACCACCTCATTCCGCGTGACGAGAAGGGTCGCTCCAACTACCGCATGGGTGCGCTGCGTCCGAACCAGTTCGGTGTGGGCGACGACGGCGTACGCGAATACGTCGAATCCGTGTCGAAGGCTTCCGGCGAGTTCCTGCAGATCGTGAACTACAACCTGGCTGGCCAGCAGTATGCCGTGGCAGGCACCATCGCCGGTCTGAAGGCGCTGAAGGCCGATTCCGACCGCCGCGTAGCCGAATATGGCGGCAAGCCGGCATTCATGCTGGTGCCGGGCATCGATGTGCCGTTCCATTCCACGCTGCTGCGCAAGGGTGTGCCGGAATTCCGCGACAAGCTTGACGCGCTCCTGCCGCAGACCATCGATTACCGTGGTCGCTTGGTCGGACGCTACATTCCGAACCTGGTTGCGGCTCCGTTCGAAATGACGAAGGAATTCGCAGCCAAGATTCTCGAAGTCGTGCCGTCCGAGCGCATTCAGGCCGCTTTGGATGATCCGCAGATTTGGGATTCCTATGCTGCTGATGATCAGAAGCTCGGTCGATTGCTGCTTACGGAACTGCTGTCTTGGCAGTTCGCCTCCCCGGTGCGTTGGATTGAGACGCAGGCTCTGCTGTTCGGTTCCGCCGAGCAGGGCGGTCTTGGTGTGGAAGAGTATGTTGAGGTTGGTCTCGGCAATGCTCCGACACTCGCCAATCTTGGTGCCAAGACGTTGCGTCTGCCACAGTTTGCCGGTCGCGATGTGACGGTGTACAACGTTGGTCGCGATGAGGGCCGCGTATATATGACCGATTCCGATTCGTTGGTTCCGGAAGAAGATGCCGACGATTCTGCAGTTGCGGCTGCGGCTTCTTCTGCGGCTGCTGCTCCGGCTGTTGCCTCAGCTCCTGCGGCGGCTCCTGCAGCCGTTGCGGAAGTTCCGGTTGCCGCAGCTTCCGCTGGCGCTCCGTCTGGTGCCGCCGTTGCGGATATTCCATTCAAGGCATCCGATGCGATCGCCACATTGCTGGCTTACTCGGCCAAGGTTCGCCCCGATCAGATCGGCGAAAGCGATACCACCGATACGCTGACTAATGGCGTGTCTTCCCGCCGTAACCAGTTGCTTATGGACATCAGCTCCGAACTGGGCGTGGCTTCCGTGGACGGTGCCGCCGAAGCGACGGTCAAGGCGCTGAGCGCTTTGGTCAACAAGGTCGCTCCGAACTACAAGGCGTTCGGTCCGGTGCTGTCTGACATCGTGCGCGACCGTGTGCGTGGCATGTTCGGTGCCGCCGGTGTGAAGCTCGGCCAGATCACCAAGCGTGTGACCGATACATGGCAGCTTGGTGAAGGGTGGACTTCCCATGTGGTGGCTGCGCTCGTGCTCGAAACCCGTGAGGGGGCCAGCTCTCGTGGCGGTGATCTTGCCTCGTTGAGCACGGATGCCGCTTCCAATGCGGCCGCTGCCAACGCGCTGATCGATGCGGCCGTGCAGAAGGTTGCCGCCGACAAGGGCATCGCCGTTGCCATGCCGAGCGCTGGTGGCGCAGCTGGCGGGGCTGTGGTTGATTCCGCCGCTTTGGACGCGTTCGCGGCCAAGGTGACCGGTGCCGATGGCGTGCTCGCCTCCACGGCGAAGTTCGTGCTGAACCAGCTGGGCGTTGCCGCTCCGGTTGCCGAAGAAACTGCTGATGAGAACGCGGCTGTTGTGGCTGCGGTCGAAGCCGAACTCGGTGCTGACTGGCCGAAGCAGGTCGAACCTCGTTTTGACGAGCGCAAGGCCATTCTGTTCGACGATCGTTGGGCATCCGCACGTGAGGATCTGGCACGCGCCTACTACAACAACGATGAATCCGCATTGAACGGTAGCTTCATCGGTCTCGGCAAGACCATTGCCGACGAAGCCGCCTGGTATGCAGGCAAGAGCGACAACGCGGATCTGAAGGCCGCATTCAATCGTGTCGCTGCCGAAGCAGGAGAAAACGCTTCCGAATCGGCGGAAACCAGCCGTTTCGCTGGAGATATCGCCGTGGTGACGGGCGTGGCTCCGAACTCCATCGCAGCCCAGGTGGTCAACGGCCTGCTTGCAGGCGGTGCGACCGTGGTGGCCACCTCGCACAGCTTCAAGCCAAGCGTGAAGGCATGGGCCAAGCAGACCTACCGTGAGCATGCGGCCGGTGACGCCAAGTTGTGGCTGGTTCCTGCGAACCTGTCAAGCTACCGTGACGTGGACGCGTTGGTCACTTGGGTCGGCAATGTGCAGAAGAAGACTTCCGGTGCGACCACCACGATTCTCAAACCTGCTTACGAGCCGAGCCTGTTCTTCCCGTTCGCGGCTCCGCCGGTGCATGGCAGCCTCGCCGATTCCGGCGAACTGTTCGAATCCCAGGCTCGCCTCATGCTGTGGGGTGTTGAGCGTGCGATTGCCGGACTTGCGAAGATCGGTGCCGACACCGATGTGCAGCATAAGTTGCATGTGGTGTTGCCGGGATCGCCGAACCGCGGTATTTTCGGCGGCGACGGTGCCTACGGCGAAGTGAAGAGCGCGTTTGATGCGATTGTGAACCGTGCTCGCGCCGAAAGGTGTGGTCGAGCCGTGTGACCTTCGCCCATCCGAAGATCGGCTGGGTGCGCGGCACGGGCTTGATGGGCGGCAATGATCCGCTGGTCGAAGTGGTGGAGCGTCACGGTCTGAAGACCTATTCCACCGCCGAAATCGCGGTAGAACTGCTGAACCTTTCCACCCGCGAATCCCGTATCGAAGCAGCCAAGGCCCCGCTCGACGTGGATCTGACCGGCGGACTCGGCAACGAGCCGATCGACATCAAGGCACTGCGTGCGGAAGCCATGGAAGACGCGGCCCAAGCGGAAGCGGCGAATGCCAAGAACGCAATCGCAAGCAACGAATCCGATACCGCGGCCAAGACGCTCATCAAGGCGCTGCCAAGCCCGCGTGCTCCGCGTCAGGCCAAGGTCGATCTTGCCGATTGGCAGAACGTCAGCGCACGTCCGGAAGACGAAATCGTCATCGTGTCCGTGGGTGAACTTGGCCCATGGGGCTCCGGCCGCACCCGTTTCGAAGCCGAACTCGGCATCCATTCCGACGGCCAGGTGGATCTGTCTGCCGGCGCGGTGCTCGAACTGGCATGGAATATGGGCCTGCTGACGTGGAACGACAGCCCCAAGCCGGGCTGGTACGACGTGATGGCAACCTCGTGCCTGAGGAGGATATCGCGGAACGTTACCATGACGAGGTCGTGGCCCGTTCCGGCGTGCGTCCGTTCGACGAAGGCATGGGCAACGACTACAAGGACGGCACCGACGAGGAAGAGGCCGAGGTGTTCCTTGACCACGATGTGACCTTCTCGGTTCCGACTCGTGAGATTGCCGAAGAGTACGTCAAGCTTGATGAAGCGCACACCAGCTTCGCGGCCGATGCGGAATCCGGCGAATGGAACGTGACCCGCCATGCCGGCTCCATGATTCGCGTGCCTCGTCGCGCGGCCATGACCCGTACGGTCGGCGGCCAGTTCCCGAAGGGCTTCGATCCGGTCAAGTGGGGTATTCCGGCTTCCATGGTCGGCGACGTCGACAAGATCGCCTTGTGGAACATCGTTACTACGGTCGACGCCTACCTGTCCGCAGGCTTCACGCCGACCGAAATCCTCGAGGCGGTGCATCCGTCGATGGTGGCCTCCACGCAGGGCACCGGTTTCGGTGGCATGGCGTCCATGCGCAAGCTGTACTTGGATCGCTTCCTCAACCATGAGATTCCGACCGACATTCTGCAGGAGGCTCTGCCGAATGTTGTCGCAGCCCACGTGATGCAGTCCTACATCGGCGGCTACGGCAATATGGTTCAGCCGGTTTCCGCCTGCGCCACGGCTGCCGTCTCCCTTGAAGAGGGTGCCGACAAGATCGCGCTCGGCAAGGCTGACTTCGTGGTCACCGGTGCGATCGACGACATCGGTGTGGAATCCGTGATCGGCTTCGGCAACATGAACGCCACCGCCAATTCGGAGGAAATGTACGCCAAGGGCATCGACGCGCGCTTCTTCTCCCGTGCCAACGATCGTCGTCGTGGCGGATTCGTGGAATCCCAGGGCGGCGGCACCATCCTGCTGACCCGTGGCGATATCGCGTTGAAGCTCGGCCTGCCGGTTGCCGGCGTAATCGGATTCGTGCACTCCTACGCCGACGGCGCGCACACTTCCATTCCGGCTCCGGGCTTGGGTGCGCTTGCAGCGGGCATGGGCGGCAAGGATTCCAAGCTGGTACGCGATCTGGCCCGTCTTGGCGTCACCCCGGACGACATCGCCGTGGTTTCCAAGCACGATACGTCCACCAACGCCAACGATCCGAACGAGTCCGAACTGCACAACACGTTGGCCCACGCCATTGGCCGCGCCGACGGCAACCCGCTGTTCGTGATCTCGCAGAAGACGCTTACCGGTCATGCCAAGGGCGGTGCCTGCATCTTCCAGGTCAACGGTCTGACCCAGCTGTTCAAGTCCGGCGTGATTCCGGCCAATGCCGCCCTTGACTGCGTTGATCCGAAGCTCATGCGCGACGACCACATGGTCTGGCTGCGCGAACCGTTGAAGGTCGGCTCCGTCAAGGCGGGCCTGGCCACGTCGCTCGGTTTCGGCCACGTGTCCGGCTTTGCGGCGATCGTCAATCCGGGCGCGTCGAAGCGGCAGTGGCCAACACCGCGGGCGTCGAGGCACTGAATGCATGGCGTGATCGCGCCAACGAGCGTTTTGACTGCCGGCCAGCGTCGCCTTGAGGAAGGCATGATGGGCCGCGCCGCGCTCTACGAGCCGATCGACAACCGTCGTTTCCATGAGGATAGCCGCGGCTACAACGCGCACGAGGTGGAGAAGGCCATGCTGCTCGATCCGAACGCGCGCCTGGGCGCATCCGGCTACTTCGAAGCCTGATCCCCGCGTCTGAGCGCCTGAAATTTCTGGCGCTCAGACGCACGATCATCAAAATCCCGTATCTGTCGCAATCTCAGTATTTCGCGGCAGATACGGGATTTTCATATTCTTGAATCACTCTACTTTCCGTCTGCACGATTTCCGTTTGGTGCCGTATTTTCACTTGTGCAGACGCGAAACGAGGGGCGCGCAATGCGGGTGGCAGAAGATGAAGCGCTTAGGTAGGATGGTGTCCTTGCATGAAAACGAAGTGTCGCCCGCCTGTTTCGCGGAAGTCGACATGGTTCGTTTCTTCCTGAAAACTTTCGAAAGGCTGGAAAATGCTGGGTTTAGGGCATGACGTCGTGGATGTGCCTGCGTTCGCCGAGCAACTGGGCGAACCGGGGTCGCGCATGCGAAACCTGTTCTCCATGCGCGAGCTATGGCAGACCGCTCAACGTGTGCAGGTCAAAAGGGACGGTGAGGCGGTGCATCTTGCGGCCCGATGGGCGGGCAAGGAAGCTTTTCTCAAGGCGTGGTGCGAAGCGATTTCACGCAGGGCAAATGCCGATGGAGACATTGCCTATCCGTACACGCTCGACGATTTTCCTTGGGCGCGCATCGAAATACTTGACGATTCCCACGGCGTGCCCCGTGTCATGCTCTCGCCCGAGGTGCGACGCAAGTTGCGGCAATCGTTGGGATTGCCGGTTGATGGGGATGATCAATCGTGCGCAATCCATATTTCCATGAGTCATGACGGATCCGTCGCATCCGCGGTGGTGACGATAGAAGCGTGACCGCAAGTGATTGCGTCAATCGATTGACGTCAATCGCGACAACACCTCGAACCGGTTTGATAAAACCGTAAAATCACGCTACACTGGTGCCAACGCGTGGCAACGAACGCTGCGGAATCCAACTCATAACAACGAAGTTCCCTGGGAAGAGGAGTCAAGGAATGGCACGGTCCAAATCCGACAAAGCATTTGACGAGCGCGTCGCACAATATAGTGAGGAACTGCGCGAACTATTGACGGATCTGTATGGGGAGCAGGCCGACGAAGCCTTCCGCAACCTCACCGAGCTGATGGCCAAAGCCCACGATGCGCGCCCCGCCGATCTGAAGCGTCTCGACACCAAGCGTCTCGCCGATCCGGAATGGTACAAGCGCGGCAACATGTTCGGTATGACCATGTACACCGATCTGTTCGCCGGGGATCTGAAGAAACTCGCCGACAAAGTGCCGTACCTGAAGGAACAGAAACTCACCTATCTGCACCTGATGCCACTGCTGAAAATGCCGCATCCGCAGAATGACGGCGGTTACGCAGTGGAGGATTTCGACACCGTCGACCCGTCGCTCGGCACCAACGAAGACCTCGCCGCGCTCACCAAGAAACTGCGTGCGGCGGGCATCAGCCTGTGCCTCGACTTCGTGATGAACCACACCGCATCCAGCCATCGCTGGGCCAAAGCCGCTCAAGCGGGCGATCCGAAATATCAGGACTACTACTACTGCCACGACGACCGCACCATCCCCGACCAGTATGACGCCGTGGTGCCGGAAGTCTTTCCGGCCACCGCGCCCGGCAACTTCACCTGGAACGAGCAGATGCACAAGTGGGTGCTCACCTCGTTCTATCCGTTCCAGTGGGATCTGAACTACCGCAACCCGAACGTGCTCGTGTCGGTGCTCTCCAGTGTGCTTGGCCTCGCCAATCTTGGCGTCGAAGTGTTCCGCATCGACGCGGTGCCTTACATCTGGAAGGAACTCGGCACCAACTGCCGCAATCTGCCGCAAGTGCACGCCATCGTGCGTATGCTGCGCATCGTGCTCGAATGCGTCTGCCCGGCCGTAGTGCTGAAGGGCGAAGTGGTGATGGCCCCCAAGGAGCTTGCCGCCTACTTCGGCACGCCGGAAAAGCCGGAATGCCACATGCTTTACAACGTGTCGATCATGGTGAATCTGTGGAGTGCGCTTGCCAGTGGGGACGTGCGCCTGCTCAAAGACCAGCTCGACAAGCTTAACGCGCTGCCGGAGAACTGCTGGTTCGTCAACTACCTGCGCTGCCATGACGACATCGGCTGGGGCTTGGACGAGCCGGTGGAGGAGAGCCTCGGCATCGACCCGCTCAAGCATAAGGAATTCCTGTACCACTTCTACGAGGGATCGGTGCCTGGCAGCTGGGCTATGGGAGAGCTGTACAACTACGACGAGGCATCGAAGGACGCGCGCAGCTGCGGCACCACGGCCAGCCTGTGCGGTGTGGAACGTGCGCTGATCACGCATGACAAGCCGCTGCTCGACATTTCGATGAAACGCGATCTGATGATGCATTCCGCCATGTCGTTCCTGCGTGGCTTCCCCATGCTGAGCTGCGGCGACGAAATCGTGCAGCTCAACGGCTGGGAATACAAGGAGGATCCCGATCGCGTCGAGGATTCGCGCAATCTGCATCGCAGCCCCTTCAATTGGGAGAATGCGGCCAAGCGCAAGCAGGCGGGCACGCTGCAGAAGCAGATGTGGGACGGTTTGAAGAGCGTTCGTGAGATGCGCGACGATCCCGCGTTCGCTCCGGAAGCATGGGTCACTACTTGGGATGCGCATAATGATGCGGTTCTTGCGGTGGTGCGCCACGTTGAAGGACGTACGGTATTGGGATTGTTCAATTTCTCGTCCGCACGTCAGATCGCGCGTCTTGATTCGGACGGCGATATCGAGCTTCCTGCCGAAGTTGCGTTGGAGCCGTACCAGGTTTGCGTGGTCGAAAAATAATTATTACGATTTCGACTTGCGATTGTTGAGGGAGTGTGTATAATGGCTCGAGTCGTTTCGTGTTGGCTTCGGCTGGCGTAGACGGTGCGCGGATGTAGCTCAATGGTAGAGCCTCAGTCTTCCAAACTGATTACGCGGGTTCGATTCCCGTCATCCGCTCCACACAATCGTTAGAGAAGAAGAAAGGCGTGCTTGACGGCACGCCTTTTGCATACCTGCCGTACGATTGCTTCGACGACTGGGTATGCTGGACGTGTCGTGACAGCGGTGCGACAATCGCAATACAACGGAGCGGGTATGGCACAAACGCAAGGCAACAAGGTGACGGAAGTCGTCGACGGCGTGGTCGAACAGGTCGACGTTTCCAAGCATCCAACGGCATCCATTGAGGCGTCCGATCTTTCCTTGGCCGATATCGAACGGCGCAAATCGCATCCGGGGCATTGGGCGCTGTTCATCGCGCTGGTGCTGGTGGCTTTGATCGCGCCTTACTGGTGGGGACGTGTCATCGCAGTCAAGGATGCGGCTTGGATGGTGGCCAATCTCAGCTTCCTCGATCCCAAAGGCGTGGCGCTGATTTCGTGGACGGTCACCATTATGGCGATGGCCGGTTTGGGATTGATGGTTGCGGATGTGAAGAAATGGCTGTGGGGCACGGTTTCGTGGTGGGACTCGCCGCCGAACAGTTCGTCGCCGGCGTATGTCTGCTGAGCTTCAACTTTTGGAACGCCACCTACGTGATGTACGGCGATTCCTCAGGGCTGGCCAACGCGGCGAACCTTGGGCATTATCGCAGCCGGATGCGGTGTCGCCTTCTATGCGGTGCTCTGGGTCGGATTGCTGGTATGCATCAAAAAGGAATCGAAATTCAATGTGCTGACGCGCAGTTGGGCATCGTTCCTGCTGTTCTTCGCGATTGAGATCATCGCGCTCGCCGTGGTGTTGTTCGGAGGTCTGCTGAACGTGGTCTGATCCGCCATTTGTTGTGGATTCGATTTGGTCTGCCCTTCGTGTATGATTTCCCCTTGGCGTGTTTCGCCCGCGGATAGAGAGCGCGCCGGTATTGGACCGGCAGCACCGCGCAGCAATATAAGGAGGATGCCGTGGCACTTACGGCTGAGGAAAAGCAGGAAATCATCAAGACTTACGCTACCCACGAGGGTGACACCGGCTCCCCGGAGGTCCAGGTTGCTCTGCTGACCAAGCGTATCGCTGATCTGACCGAGCACCTCAAGGAGCACAAGCACGACCACCACTCCCGTCGTGGTATGCAGCTGATGATCGGTGACCGTCGTCGCCTGCTTGACTACCTCAAGCGCGTTGACATCAACCGTTACCGTTCCCTCATCGACGTCTGGGTCTGCGTCGATAATTGAAGACTTCCGCCCGAGTACCTAGGATGGTGCTCGCGTTTTACATATCGCCAGCCAACGGCAACAACGGCAAGAGGGTTAGAGGATAGCCAGCACGGTAAGGCCGACCAAGAGAACCGAATGAAGGGTTGACACGAGGAACGACGGCCAAGGGTCAGTCGAAACAAGGTATGTGACGTCCGCTGAAGAGGACAGTTGCGGTTCAAGCGAGTCGTCGAACCGCAGCACAGTATGTAGGAATAATTAGAAAAATAAAGAAGGAGGAACCCTATGGAGGGTCCCGAAATCAAGGCCGTTGAGGCCGTAATCGACAATGGATCGTTTGGCAAGCGCACGCTGCGCTTCGAGACCGGCCGCCTCGCCCAGCAGGCCGATGGCGCTGTGGCCGCCTACCTCGACGACGATTCCATGATTCTGTCCACCACCACCGCCGGTTCCAGCCCGAAGGAGAACTACGACTTCTTCCCGCTGACCGTCGATGTTGAAGAGAAGATGTACGCTGCCGGCAAGATTCCGGGCTCGTTCTTCCGCGTGAGCGCCCGAGCTCCGAGGCCATCCTCGCCTGCCGCATCATCGACCGTCCGCTGCGCCCGCTGTTCCCGCACACCCTGCGCAACGAAGTGCAGGTCGTCGAGACCGTGCTCGCCGTGAACCCTGATGACGCTTACGATGTCATCGCCCTGACGCCGCTTCCGCCTCCACCATGATCTCCGGTCTGCCGTTCGAGGCCCGGTCTCCGGCGTGCGTCTGGCCCTGATCGACGGCCAGTGGGTCGCTTTCCCGCGTTGGAGCGAGCGTGAGCGCGCCGTGTTCGAGATTGTGGTCGCTGGCCGCGTGATCGAGAACGGTGATGTTGCCATCGCCATGATCGAGGCGGGTGCCGGCAAGAACGCCTGGCACCTCATCTATGACGAGGGTCAGACCAAGCCCGATGAGG
>ENA-OPYV01000201-OPYV01000201.1-human-gut-metagenome-genome-assembly--contig:-NODE-201-length-19010-cov-1.960017_pt1 | contig 19010 bp, 31 predicted proteins | sample MGYA00242474_ERZ504485 | MGnify/ENA primary metagenome ERZ504485 (study PRJEB26092, sample SAMD00036263) | human gut metagenome | host: Homo sapiens | study: EMG produced TPA metagenomics assembly of...
GGAATACCCGGAAGCGTAAACAGAAGCGTATGAACCGGATAAATATGTCCCTGCACGTTTAATTTGGAAGCAATCCTGTCCACATCATGGTTATCTACAAAATTATATAATGGGAAGTCCTTTGTACAACGTCCATTCTTCTGGTCCAAACTGACGGTTTAGGGAATATCCGATCTCATGCATATTGTGTGTATTGAAACTTGAATACAAACCTTTATAACATTCATAATTTGTCACAGAATCCAACAGCTCTGGATTCACAAGCTGTGTGTAATCACCATGAAGCATTTCTCCGATCATCAAAAATTCTGGTTTCTTGCTGTGAACAAAGTCAACCAACACTTTCATGAAATTGCGGTTTAACATATAAGCAACATCCAGTCTTAATCCATCAATCCCTAATTTATCGATCCATATTCCGACAGATTCTAATAAATAATTTCTAACCTGTTCGTTGTCAAGATTTAATTTGACCAGTTCAAAATGTCCTTCCCATCCTTCGTACCAGATCCATCATCATAGCAGCTATTCCCATCAAAATTAATATAGAACCAATCTTTATATGGAGAATCCCATTTCTTTTCTCTCACATCTTCAAATGCAAAGAACTCTCTTCCGACATGATTAAATACCCCGTCTAAGATCACCTGGATTCCTTCTTCATGCATGGCATCACACATCTTTTTAAAGTCTTCATTGGTTCCAAGTCTCTCATCGATCTTCTGATAATCTTTTGTATCATATCCATGATCACTGGATGAAAATACAGGTGAAAAATATACTGCATTCATTCCTAATTTTTTTAATATGTGGAATCCAGTCTATCATCTCGAGAATTCCATGAGATGGCTGCCCATCTGTTAATGCTCTTAGTGGAAACACTTGATAAATCATTAATTCGTTCATTTTCATAGTCTCTTTTCCTTTCTGTCACTCTGTGCTTTTTAACGATTCAACCATGTCGATCTTCTTCAATTGGAAATACACGAAGGCATTTACAAGAATCGAAAAAGCGATTGTTAGTAAAATACTGTAAATATAGCTTTGCACATAAATCTGCCTTCCAAACATGATCAAGTCAACTTCTGTTGTGAAGATTACGTATTTGTGTAAAATAATTCCTAAAATAATTCCTGCGATCGTTCCAAGGATCGTTAAAAGGATATTCTCTCGATACACATACGCTCCGACTTCACCGTCATAGAATCCAAGAACTTTGATCGTTGCAAGTTCCATTCTACGCTCGGAAATGTTAATGTTATTTAAGTTATATAATACCACAAATGCAAGAAGTCCTGCAGATACGATCAGAACAACCACCACAATATTTAAGTTATTGACCATATCTGACATTGTCTTCTCATCGTCGGCACAAAAATGCAGTGTTGAGGCTTCATCTCTTGCAAGAATCTGTTTTCCATTTTCCTGCATCTTTTTCTTAGATATATTCTTTTCAATACAATATATACCTGTCGTTTGTGCTTTTTTTATGATACAGTTTCTCATAAAGTTTTGGTGTCATGTAGACTTTATGCTGCATGTAATTTTCTGTGATCTGACTTATTTTTGCTGTGATCTGTTTATCTCCAGACCGTTGGATCTTGATCGAATCTCCTTTTTTCACACCAAGCAGGGACGCTGCCTTTTCTGTTAAGATGATCCCATCATCATCTAACTGATACTTTGTTTTACTCTTTCGATCCTGAAGGCTGATATAGCCATTCAGATCTTTTTTGGACATTGGCTGGATCATCGTTGCATCCTGTTTTTTCCCATTAGCACGGATCGTCACTGCAGATTCGCTTACTTCTATCAAATCTGTCATATGTTCTTGTTTCTTTGCATACTGGATCAGATCTTCTTTCTTTGTCTCGCTGATCCCGTCTTTGTGTGTGATCGAAAATCATAAATAATGATCTCCCCATACTGCTTTTCTGAGATTGCTGAAATCGAATCTTTGATTCCAAATCCTAAGAGTAATAATGCCATACATCCACCGATTCCAAAGATCGTCATAAAGAATCTCTTCTTGTAGCGGAAGAGGTTTCGCATCGTTGCTTTCCAGATAAAACTTAATCGTTTCCAGATAAATGGAATCCGTTCTAACAAAATCCTTTTTCCTTCTTTTGGAGCAACTGGACGCATCAGCTGTGCAGGTTTTCTCTTAATTCTTTATAACATGCAGATAATACTGCTAAAACAACAACTCCAACCGCCAGTCCACCTGCCATCACAGAATATTCGATCTCTAATGGCGTATAGACATCTCCCAGTCCTGTATACATCATTTTATAAGCGTTAATGATGATCCATGGAAGCAGTTTTTCACCGATCACTGCCCCTAGAATACTTCCACTAGCGTTGCTGCGAGGGCATAGGTCACATATTTCATTGCAATATGAACTCCACTGTATCCCAATGCTTTCATCATACCGATCTGTGTTCTCTGCTCTTCAACCATACGTGTCATCGCTGTTAAGCTTACCAGTGCTGCAACTAAGAAAAAGATGACCGGTACCACTCGTCCTAATGCTGCAATTCTGTCTGCTTCCTGTCCGTATTCCACATAAGACTGCATCTTCTCACGGTTTAAGACATACCATTTCCCTTTCTTGATATCCTTAACATCCTGTCTGGCATCTGCAATCTTCTGCTCGGCTTCCTTGAATTTCTTTTCTGCTTTCTTTCTTGATCTCTTTAATTTTTTCTCCCCGGATGAAAGTTTTGATTCTGCTTTTGCAATCTTTTTTTCTCCGGAGGTGATCTGTTTTCTTGCTGATACTAATTTTGCTTCATTTGTTTTGATCGTTTGCTTTGCTTTCTTTAGCTGGCTGCTTTTTTGATCCAAGGTTGTTTCAGCCTTTGCAATCTTTGTCTTTGCCCTGCTGATCTGTTTTTCCCTACATTGATCTTGCTTCTTGCTATCTTGATCTGTTCTTTTCCTGCATTAATCTGTGCTAAGGAAGCTTTCACTTCTTCCTGTGAGATCATTCCAGCCTGCATGGGCACCCTGAATCTGCTGTTCTTTTGTCTGTAAGTTCTTCTCCTGTGTCTTTAGCTTTGCCTCCTGTGTTTTAATTCTTTGCTTTTTGACCGAATTGTTTGTTTCTGTGTCTTTAACTGCTTTCTGGCATTCTGAATCTGTCTGATCCCTGACTGATACTGAGCTTTTGCATTCTTGATCTGCTGCTCTCCATCAGAGATCTCTTTCTTGCTTTTCGCTAATTTTGCTTTGGAATCTTTGATCTTTTGTCTGGACTTCTTTAGCTTTTCTCGGCCTGATCTAGTTTCTTATATGCTTTTTTCGTTCTTTTTTGAATTTACTTTTCTTTCTTGTCGATCTTCTCTTCGGCTTCTTTCTGAACAGATCTTAACCGTTTCTCATTTTCTATTTTGGAAATATCTTTGATCTCTTCTTCCAGCTGTTTTACTTTGTTTTGTAAGCATCACTGTAAGCTCTCTCTTGCTTCGCTCCCTTCGCAGTCAGATAAACTTCTGTATAGATATCTGAGGAAAATTCTGATGGTTGCACCACAATAAAGCCTGACAACGTTCCCGTTCCAATGCCAGTGCTTCCTCTGGATCTTGAAAGATATTCTGATGAACTTCCGATTCCTGTGATCTTATAGGTTGTATCTTTCAGAGTATCCTTAAGATCATCTTCATTTCCAGAAGATAAATTTAAAACATCCCCTGTTTTCAGATCATTTTGCTGGGCATACCATTCATCTACCAGACATTCTCCCGATGCTTGTGGAAGTTTTCCATCTATGATCGTTATCTGGTTTAATTTATCAGTCTTCCCCATAACTTTGATCGCATGTTCTTCGTCACTTCCCTGCTTCCTTGCGATCACATCTACAGAATGTCCTCCTTCGACCGACTGCACATTTTTTAACTTCCGAATGGCTGTCAGATTCTCTTCTGAAATCCCAAGTGTTCCCATGACTTTGACATCCATCAGACGACTTCCATCAAACTGGTGTCTGCTGTGATATGCATATCTTTTTGTGTCACACGGATTCCTGAATAGAATGCAACGCCCAGTACAACGATAAAAAAGATTGATAAAAATCTCGGAAGGTTCCTGTGATCGTTTCTGTATATATCTTTTATGTAATGCCGTTTTTCTTCATACGCATTTCCTACCATTCAATCGTCTCCACCGGCTGAGGGTGTTCGTTTATCGTAATATTGCTGATCTTTCCGTTCTTCATCTCGATCACACGGTCTGCCATCGGTGCGATCGCAAGATTATGTGTGATCACAACCACTGTTTTTCCTTTCTTGTGACAGGTATCCTGCAATAATTTTAAAATAGATTTTCCTGTCTGATAATCCAAGGCACCAGTTGGCTCATCACAGAGCAAGATCTTTGGATTCTTTGCCAATGCACGTGCAATAGAAACTCTCTGCTGTTCCCCACCAGATAACTGCGCAGGAAAATTATTCAGACGGTGTCCAAGTCCCACATCTTTTAATACTTCTTCTGCTTTCAGAGGATTCTTACTAATCTGAAGTGCCAATTCTACATTCTCTGTTGCAGTAAGATTGGGCACCAGATTGTAAAACTGAAATACAAATCCTATGTCATCTCTTCGATATCCTGTCAGTTGTTTTTTATTCCATTTGGAGATATCTTCTCCATCAATATAAACAGCGCCACTGGTCGCAGTATCCATACCTCCTAAAATGTTCAAAACGGTAGTTTTTCCTGCACCACTGGCGCCAATGATCAAGCGAACTCACCCTGATCCACCGTAAAATCGATCCCATCTACGGCTTTGGTGATCACCTCTCCTGTCTGATATATTTTCTTTTACATTTTCTAACCGAATCAACTCCATAAATATGTTCTCCTTTACGTACAATTTTAACATATTTTCATTATTCGACTAGTCTGCTACTTAAACTGATTTAATGATTCATCATATTCGTATCCGATCATGGAAAGCTTTTGTTTTACTTCATTTTGATCGAGATCGAGTGACTTACACAGGTCTTCGTATGAATCGTAAAAATCTCGTAATTGTGTATTGATGTAGCTTAATAACATCACTGGGTCTTTTGGTATCATATCTGTCTCCTAATGTCTTTGTCTTTATAAAATGTTATTTAAAAAATTGGTTGTAGACCCGCCATTGTTGATCAGTGATGATAAAACAAACTCTTTCAAAACAAAATATGATATGAATGTTGCGACCAATATAGTGATCAACACAACATACGCGATCATATCTTTCTTCGTATTCGGATAGCTCATCATTGCAACGATCATATAGATCATCCCAAGGACTCCTCCAACTACAATAATCAGAATCGCGAACTGATACATTCCTAAAAACAATCCTAAAATTCCAAGGATCCATCCTAGACTTAATCCCAAAGATCTCATTCCTGCGATCTGACAGCTTTGAAACCAATTGATATCCGCTTCTGCCATCGCTTTCATTAATCCCATGACAAGTGCTGCGATCACAAGTGATACGATGATCGCAATAATGATCCCATATCCAAAGAATCCTCCAAGTGGAGGTGTCTGTGCTGCCGTTCTTGATGTTCCGAAAACACTGTTGATCCCGCTCATTGTTGCGGATACGATCTTATGTAACAGAACATATAGATATAAACCTGTTAAGACTGCTTCGATTCCCATCAGGATCAATCCGTTTTTACTGTCCTTGTCTGATACAGCTTCCACAAATCCTGTACTTGGATGTTTGATCATCTCTAGTGCCTGTGTAAAGAAATTCTTTGCTTTATCTTTTACTTCTTTCTGTACAGATCCCTGCATATCATTCACTGGCTGCTGTGTCTGTGTACAACTGCATGGCTGACCATCGATCAGTCTTCTTCCACATTTGGTACAAAACTTTGCCATAAATATATTCTCCTTTTCTTCTCTCATCATAGCATCTAATAATAATAGTATGAAACGCTGTCGATCACCCATTTTCCATTCTTCTTGAGCATCTTGGCCACACCTTGATCGTACAGGTTTGTTTCTCATAGGACCCTGTCCATCCATTTTTATATTTGTAGTCTCTTGTTCCCTGAACTGCTACTGGGATTCCATCTGCGACTGTATAGTAAGATGATGTTGCATCAACAGCCTGACATTTTGTTAATTTTACATTACCTAACGCTTTCGCATCCTGTCCATAATAATAAATATATCTGCACAGACTTGTTCCATAAGAGTTTGCTTTCTGATCCGATGTAAAATAAGATGTCAATTCTGAATTTCCAAGATTTCTGATCTTTGCTTCTGTGATCTTTGGAAGATAATTTTTTAGTTCTTTCGCTGCCTCTGCTTTGGCTGAATCAGAATATTTGATCTTGCTTAATGGATTTTCTTCTCCTGTTTTAAATGTGTAACTTGTCTGATCAAACAAGCCGTCTGCTCCATGAAATGTGATCTTATGTGTTCCTTCAAACATCCTTGTATAATATGTATTTCCCGAAGTGTTTTCTGGAACTTTCGCTGCGATCCCATCAACTTTCACTGTCACTCCTGGCATTGTAAATAATTTCACAGTCTTGATCGTTGCTGAAGTATCTGTGATACTTGTTACCTCATATTTATCAAAGAATAAGAAATTCTTCTTTGCTGATTTTGCTACATGGATCGTTATCGTGTCTGAACCTTTTTTCGTCTGGTAGATGTACTGTCCTGCATAAGTTCCATATTCCGTATATCCTCCAGTTGGTGCAGATAATGTCTTTGTCTCACTTTGTTCCATAGTCTGCTCATAGGCTTCTTGATTGATAAATGTATCTTCTTCAAAATTATATAGATCATAGATCTTTGACCATCTTTGGCTGTTATAATCTTTGATAAATTGATTCGCTGCTGATTCTGGACTGCTTTTTTATTTCCAAGATAGAAAAATGCTGCGATCAATACAACCAGAACTGCAATTTCTGCTATGATGATCTTCTTTGCTTTATCACTAATCCTGCTGCTATTCTTACTGATTCTGACTGTGGAGCCGCTTCTTTTTTTACAGGCTCTGATTCTGGTACCTCCGTGTGCTCAATCTTAGCTCCACATTCTCCACAAAACAGATCGTCGTCTTTTACTTCACTTCCACAATTTGGGCAAAACATGCTTCTTCATCTCCCTTCTTTATCTAAGTCCGCGTTTTCTTTAATTCTGCTGCCATGGTATCAACATTCTTTTTCTCATATTTGTTCAAAGAAATATCATTCTGATCGTCCACGGTTCCAACATACCATTCTTTTTCTCAAAACGCTCTTTATTCTTCTTCTTAGTGAATTTTAACCCATGTCTTGCATAAACCTCATTCACTGCATATTGAAGTTCTTCATCAGATAATTTCTTTACGGAAGATTTGCTTACGTAAGAAGTGTCTGCATCTGGGAAAATATATCCATCATCCGCATCCATTACATTGCTTGCTGTATTATTTTTTGCAGCTGTTGTTGCTTCTTCTGTAACTTCTTCTGTTGTTGTTTCCTGTGTCGTTGGCTGCTCTGTTGTCATATTGTCTCCTGATTCCCCTGCATCTTCTTCAGATACAGATTCACCCGCATCAGATTCACCGACATCATCACTTCCATTACCGTTTGATTCTTGTTGTACGGCATTTTTTAAAGATGATGATTGCCCATTATCACTGTTTCCACTCGTGATCATCATAGCGATCAGTGCTATGGCTACGACTGCGATCACCACTCCTAAAGAAATGATGATCTGTTTTTCATTTTCTCATTCTTTTCTCCTCTTCTCTCGTAATACCGGTCAACACCATCTGCAATTCCTTCTGCAAGCATTGATTGATAATGATTGTCCGATAACTTCTGGTCTTCCTCTGGGTTTGACATAAATCCCATCTCAACGATCGTCACTGGAATCTTACTCCAGTTGATCCCTGTCATCTCATCTGTCTGCGTTACACCGCGGTTCACTGCCCCAGTCCTTCTGCATAATGTACTTACCACACATTCTGAAAGTTCCTGACTATCTGCCGCGATCGATCTGCAATATGGATTCGATAATGTCGGACTCATTGTCAACGCCCCATTTGCAGATTGAGAATCTGCACTATTGCAATGAATCCTTAATAAAATATCTGAACCACTTTCATTTGCCATAAGAGCACGCTTTTTTATTGCTGAGTGACACATCATTCGCCTCACGGATCATATATACGTCATATCCTCTCGCGATCAATGCACTTTTTTAGCTTTAACGAAACTTCCAAATTCACCTGATATTCTGTTCGTTTTGTGACAACACCTTCGGTTCCTGAGGATACCATCGGTTTTGTCTTATCAGACCAGGTCCGATCGCTTCTTTTTCACTCATCTGTTTCTTTTGGTGTCCTGCATCGATTGCGATTTTTATACGATCTTCCTGTTGTTTTGATTGTTCCTGATCAAGCGTTACTTCATTCTTTTTTTGTGTTGTCTTTTGCTTGATGATCTCTGTTCTTTTTTCTGTCGTTGGTTTTGGATGATCTTCACTGATCATTTCATCATCATTGCTGCATCCAGCACAGAAAAAACAAAGGATCATACATAAGATCATGATCTTCCATATCTTTTTCATACCTTTTATCCCTCTCATTTATAATGCTGCAGTTGTTCTATGGCTCTACAACATGAAGCTCTCCTGTCACAGAATCCATCACATATCCAGATATCTTCACATCTTTTGGGATCAATGGATGTTTTCTCAACATTTCCACAGAATCTTTTACAGAACTTTCCACACAGTCAAATCCTTCCAGCCATGTATCAAAATCAATACCACAATGACGGATCAGCTCAATCTTCTCCTCATCGACTCCTCGATCCATCATATGTTTATCATCATATCACTATTAATATGCTGTACACCACAGTCGCTATGTCCAATGACCATGACTTCCTCTATTCCAAGTTCAAAGATTCCGACTAAAACACTTCGTACCACACTTCCGAAGGCATGGCTTACTACCCCACCGGCATTCTTGATGATCTTCACATCTCCATTTCTGATCCCAAGGGCTGCCGGCAAAAGTTCTGTCAGTCTTGTATCCATACAAGTGATAATTGCGATCTTCTTGTCTGGATATTTACTTGTCTTGTATTGTTCATACTTCTTTTCTTCTACAAATTCTTTGTTATATTTTAAGATTTCATCTATCATAACTTCTACTCCCTACCTCAATGTAATATCTGCCGTTTTTCCCTTGCAGGCTTTTAAATAATCTTCGGTCGTAAGTTCAATCTGGATTCCATTTTTACCGCCACTTACAATGATCTTCTCCTGTGCATTGGCGCTTTCATCAAGCACTGTTGGATAGTCTTTCTTCATTCCGATCGCTGTGCATCCACCGCGGATATATCCTGTGATCTTATTGATATCCTTGACATGGATCATCTCCACAGACTTCTCACCTGCTGCCTTCGCTGCTTTCTTAAGATCTAATTCCTGATCGATCGGAATGACAAATACAAAATACCCTCACTTTTCCTTCAGTCACGAGGGTTTAAATACTCTTCATATGGTTCATTTAACATATCTGCGATGGTAATTCCATCAATAAATTCTTTACATTCATAACGATGTACTTCAAATGGGATCTTTGCTCTCTCAAGCATCCGCATTGCATTTGTTTTTGGTTCTTTCTTTGCCATCTTATAATGTCCTCCTTACTGATCGTTTTATCTGGCAAAATTTACTTTTGACACTCTCATCATATTTTATCTTGCAAATACTCCATAGATCAAAGAAACATAACATGCAAAATCTCCGATTCTTTTTCTTTGATATCCAAGTTCATCTCTCCATTTTGCTTCTTTGCCATGCTCTTTTGTATATGCTGCCAATTCATCTAAAGAATGGATCACACTATCGTGCATCACGGTCCTATCATCATTGCTTCTGTCTGTCTTCGGTGTGATCTTCCAATGTGCACGGAGGCTTCCATAATCGATCATACAATGAAGTGCATGATCCCATAACTTGTCATAGATTTCATCTTCTTCAAGATTCTCTTCTAACAGTTCTTCATAAACCTTCATCGCCTGCTCAAATTCAAGATCATCTGGCATTTTTAGATAATTCTCATATATAAAAATCTTTCTGCATAGTGGCCTCCTTTATTTCTTTGGCATACATTTTTACACTACTTGTGCACATTATATCATATTTTCTCATATAGTGAGAGTAAAAGATCTTCCGAGGATATTTTTATGCCAGAAATACAAACTAACAATCTTGTCGATCATGGACAGTTAAAAATACAGGTAACTTCAGGACAAAGAGCCGTCCCGATCCCTAACGCTACGATCGAGATTTCTTATACTGGTGATCCTGATTCTGTTCTTGAGACTGTATCTACTGATGAAAATGGGCAGACACCTGTCGTTGACCTCCCTGCTCCTCCCGTGGAATACAGCATGTCTCCGAGTGAGAATCAGCCTTATTCTGAATATATCTAAAAATACATTCTGATGAATATAAACCTGTCACGATCTCAGGTGCACAGATTCTTTCTGGTGTGGAAGGCCTGCAGCCTGTTTCCATGATTCCTGAAGAAACCCACACTCCAACAGAAGAACACCCGATCGTGATCGGTCCGCATACCTTATGGGGTAATTACCCTCCCAAGATTGCGGAATCTGAGATCAAGCCAGTCAACGAAAAGTGGTGAGATCGTTTTAAGCAGGGTTGTGATTCCTGAATATATTATTGTTCATGATGGTCCTGTCGGTGATAAAACTGCGCAGAATTATTATGTTCGCTATAAAGATTACATCAAAAAATGTTGCCGCCTGTGAGATTTATTCCACTTGGCCAAGGACAACGCTTGAAGCAAATATTCTTGCGATCATGTCATTTACTTTGAATCGTGTGTATACAGAATGGTATAGAAATAAAAGGGCATGATTTTTACGATCACATCTTTCTACAGCTTATGATCATAAAATTCATTCCTGGAAAAAACAACTTATAATTCTATTAATACGATCGTTTGATGAGATTTTTTGCAGATTATCTGTCTCGTCCGAATGTGAGACAGCCGATCCTTACGCAGTATTGTGATGGGAAGAAGGTGTCTTGTCCGGAATGGATGACGCAGTGGGGTTCTAAATACTTAGGTGATCAGGGATATGCTCCGATTGAGATCTTGAGATATTATTATGGAGAGAGTATGTACATCAATACCGCAGAACAGATTTCAGGAATTCCTTCTTCCTGGCCGGGATATGATCTGACGATTGGAAGCAGCGGAGATAAGGTTCGACAAATACAACAACAATTGAATCGTATTGCTAAAGATTATCCTTCTCTGCCTACGATTGCTGTGGATGGTGTTTATGGAGAATCTACTGCGAATGCTGTTCGGAAATTCCAGAATGTTTTTGGACTGCCACAGACAGGAATTGTTGATTACCCTACTTGGTATAAGATCAGTGAGATCTATGTTGGGGTTAGTCGGATTGCGGAGTTGAATTGAAATCTTAGATACACCAAAAGGAGCCCCACAAAGTTCATCCTTGTGGAGCTTTTTTTCATTTCTTATTCTATTTACTCTTCACCAAACACCGCTTTTTATAAAAAGCAATTCCATAACACAATACTTCCTCATAAGCATCTTCAAACTCTTTTGCATACATCTTTGTGTTGATCTGATCTAACGCCTTTTGACAGTCTTTTTCCAAATCTTCTAATTTCCTTGAATACTTTGCTTCAAATACTGCAACTTGTCCTGTTACATCATTGTAGATTACAATATCACTTCGTCCTTCTCCATGCTCTCTATTCGACTCTACACTATAACCTGCTCCTGCAAAGATTCCTGCAAGAAATGCATGATAGAAATCTTCTCGATAATCATAATAATCTGATCGTCATTCGCAGTAATGTACTGATTTCTTTTGTTACCTTGTCTGCATCTTTGTTCCATACTGCATCAAATAAATCTTTCCGATTCGTAACTCTTGCACTATCTTCAAACCATTTCCTTACGGTTGATTCAAAAAATTTCTTTTACTTCTTTGTTTGGAATTCTTAATTCTATCTGATCGTCCTTATCACGTTCTCCAACTTTTGTAAGATATCCTGTAAGATAGAGAATACTCCATACGTTATCTTCTGATGAATGTAGATAATCATATGTGAGATCTTCTTCTATTTTCTGGCAGATGCTTCCACCAGCAATCAACACTTCCAGTTTTTTTTCGTATAGCAGCTCCCGTATAATCAATAAAGGAGCGAATGATCGCATTATCACTGGTATTCTTCCAGTAGCTGACTGGTCTTGCATTCAGATCATTTTGAAGATCTCTTAGATAATTCATGACATCCCATGGACAATAAAACTTCAAACTCTCCAAAATTATACCCATCATACCATTCTTTAATCAGATCCGCTTTCTCTTCAATCTCCGCATCTGCTAAAAGCTTATCTACATCCTGTTGTGTAAATCCATAATATTCATTGTATCTTGTGGATGAAATCGTATCTGATACAAAGTTATTTGTTCCAGTGAAAATACTTTCTTTGGCAATCTTTAGGCATCCTGTGATGACTGCAAACTTTAATGAAGAATTATCTTTTAAGGCTGTACTAAGCAAACCTTTCATAATTTCTAACATCTCTTTGTAGTAACCATTACTACTTGCTTTTGCAATTGGAACATCATATTCATCAATTAAAAGGATCACTGGCTTTTTATAATAACTTTTCAGCATATTGGTAATTCTTAATATACAACTTTGAATTTCCATCATACTTGCACTACAAGTCTTTAATTTTTGAAATACCAGTTTATCCCCTTCATCTATCTCATCACTATCCAACAAGTATACATGTTGTTTACATACTTCAGATATAATAAATTTCAAAAAATTAAAACGCATTCTCAAATGTAGTTCCATCTACATCCTTAAAAGACAAAAATAATGTCGGATACTGATTCATCCATTTCTCACAAATCTCGACCTCATCAAATATCTCAAGTCCTTTAAACAAATGTCTGCTATCTTTCCTGATATCCAAAAAACTGTTCAACATATTCATCGCCATCGTTTTTCCAAACCGCCTAGGCCGCGTAATCAACGTCACCTGATCCATCTCACCCTGTAACAACGTCTTGATCAATCCGGTCTTGTCCACATAATAATAATTCAACTCTCGAATTCTCTCAAAATCCGAAATCCCAACAGGAATATTTAGATTCTTCATCTCTTCCTACTGCCTCCTTTCTTTTATTAATTATATATTGATAAACATATATTCGCAGTTCAATTATGTTAAATCTTTAAACCAATACATGTTATAGCCAACAACCTTCCAGAATCAATAGTTGATCATCAAAAACCGTATGAGCTCGTCTGCACTTAGCGAGTGGTAGGTCGCAAGACCTGCCAAGAGCTTAGTACAGCTACGTGCGAATCCGAGCGAGAGCGGGTTTTTGATGATCAACTATTGATTCATTTCTATTTATTCACTTCAAAATGCTGATAATCCTTAGAGCTTCTCCACTCACCACCCCAGCTGAATCCATATTTCTTAAAGATCTTATAAGCTGTGTCATTCTTATGGATCATATATCTCTTATATTTTCCTTTACATTTTGACGTCTTTCTCTGTTTATACACCTTCCCATTTGCCGGTGATACCTTATTTCCTTTGACCCACGGATTGATCCTTGGATTGATATCGATAGCCATTCCATAAGAATGGTTGGAAAGTTTCGTCGTTCCACTGATCACACGATAATTAAACGCAGAGGTATTATTTGCAGCCATAGACTTCTCATCATTCGCACCATAATCATCGATCAATCTCATTCTCTCAATTCTGTATTTCTTCTGATAAAGAGCATAAAAAGACCTTGACCGTTTTCTTCGCGATCTTCTTGTTAACGATCAACTCACCCTCTTTTACCTTCCCATCAAAACCATAATGAAGAACCTGTACATATCTTAAATCAGACAACTTAATATTCTTATTCTTTCGATAAGATTTTCCCGTGATTCTCTTTTCAATATTCGGAGAAATCTTCTCATAAGTAAAGCCTTTTTTATAAGTATATTTCGAAGCTGCATTCGCAGATTTTCTCTGTAAACAAACTGGAATCACAGCAACTGTAAATGCTGTCAATGCAAGTATCGTAGTTAATTTCAATTTTGATCGATTCATTTATTCTCATCCTTTCCAAAACTTCAATCATTTATCTTAATCGGTTTCATTATAACATATATTCCAAAGCCCCACACTCCATACCTTGAAGCATTTCAAAACAACAATTCAATATCCTCCTGTATAAAGAATATTTTAAATCATAATTGCCCAGTGACCGTATGAACACGCCTGCACTTAGTGAGTGGCTGGTCGTAAGACCTGTCACGAACTTAGTACAGCTGCGTGAGAATCCGAATGCGAATGGGTCACTGGGCAATTATAATTTAAAATATTCATTGAAAGAGTGAATTATTTTGATATACAAGAAACTGATACTCAATATCAAAGTAAGTCTCTTCTTCACTCTCTTTCACAAGTTTCCACTCTGGCATCTCATCCAGATCTGGAAATAAGTATCTGCATCATATGCGAAGTCTGTTCTTGTAACATAAGCTGTATCACAATAAGGAAGCATCATGCGGTAAATGCTTTCTCCACCAATGATAAAAATATCTTCATCCTTATATTCTTCCAGCTCATCTAACAATTCTTCTTTACTTCCAACTACGATCGCTCCTTTTGCATCGTAGTCTTTATCATGTGTTAATACAATATTCGTTCTCTTTGGAAGCGGCATTCCATTTGGAAAGCTTTCTAATGTTTTTCTTCCCATGACAACGACTTTTCCTGTTGTCATCTGACGAAACATCTTCATATCATTTGGAATATGGACTAAAAGTTCATTGTTCTTTCCAATTCCCCAGTTCTTATCTGCATTTACAATAAGATTCATCTTATCTTCTCCTTCTTATATTGCAATTGGAATATCTTTGATCTGTTCTCCTGCCTGATAGTCTTCGATCTTTAAAAGTCATCTGTTGTGAATTCATAGAAATCTTTGACTTCTGGATTAAGCGTTACTTTCGGTGCAGGATATGTCTCTCGTTTGATCATCTCTTTGATGATTGGAATATGGCGATCATAAATATGTGCATCTGCGATCACATGAATTAACTCTCCTGGTTCCATATCACATACTTGTGCCATCATATAAACTAATGCTGCATACTGTACAACATTCCAGTTATTTGCTGCTAAAATATCCTGAGAACGCTGGTTCAAGATTGCATTCAATGTGAGCTTATCATGTCCTGGTTTCTTTGTTACATTAAATGTCACACTATACGCACATGGATAAAGATTCATCTCATGAAGATCTTGGTGGACATAAATATTTGTCATGATCCTTCTACTGTATGGGTTGTGTTTCAGATCATAGATCACACGATCTACCTGATCCATCATTCCTTCTTTGTATTGGTGCTTTACACCCATCTGATATCCATAAGCCTTTCCGATCGACCCATCTTCATCTGCCCAGCTGTCCCAAATATGTGGCTTTAGATCATGCACATTATTGGATTTTCTCTGCCAAATCCACAACAACTCATCCACACAACTTTTGATACCGGTACGTCGAAGTGTCAACGCCGGAAATTCCTTTGACAAATCATATCGATTCACCACACAAAACTTTTTTTTCAGCGTATAGGCAAAGCTTCCATCCTCCCACTTTGGGCGCACCTTTTCACCTTCTGTACTGACACCGTTATCGATAATATCACGGCACATATCTATAAACACTTTATCTGCATAACTCATATCGTTAACTCCTCCTTTTCACGCTCTCCATTGTACCACGAGAAGCAATTGTTCTGCAATGGCATCGTTTCTTGTCTGAAAGCACAGCTTTGGCATTAAGCGGTGTATTACTTGCAGGATTAATTTATGTGGTAACATTTTTGCTTTTACCACCTATTAAAGACTTGACGAAAAAAGATTGTATTCTTGTAGGAGGATTATGGATGTGTCTTACGGTTTGTTTTGAATTTGGACTGGGATTGTCATCCGGTTCTTCTTGGAAAGAATTATGTCAAGCATATAATCCTATGACCGGAAATCTGTGGATATTGGTGCTATTGAGTACTTTGTGTTCACCGATGTTTGTATATAAGAACTTTAAAAAATAAGATATGACTGACAATCAAGAAAAATCATCTTTACGAAAAATCCCTAACGTAGGTTCACAGACTGAACAAGACCTGATAGCCATGGGGTATACCTCTATCGCATCACTGAAAGGAAAGAAAGCAGAGGATTTGTATGAGGAGGAATGCCGTTTGCGTGGGTGTACGATAGACCGATGCCAGCTTTATCTGTACCGGGCTTTAGAGTATTTTGTTCATACGGAAAACCCGGATAGAGAGAAATGTAAATGGTGGTATTGGAAAGATGATTATTTTTATCCCTCTCCGTGTGGAGCTAGGTGTGTGGACTGTGCGTCATTCCCAAAGGAATGCAATGGATGCAGAAAGATAAAAGGTAAGGTGTTCTGGCTTCAGTATACAGGCGATGCGGTATGTCCCATCTGGAAATGCTGTAAGGAACAAAAGCGGGAAAACTGTGGAGGATGTCCGGATTTACCTTGTGGTCGTTTTATGAAAGACCCTTCCATTTCGGATGAGGAAAATGAAGCTAATTTGAAAAAGATGATAGCTAATCTTGCAATGTATAAAAAATAAAATATACCGCACATAATTATGGAAACAGAAAGACTGATACTCAGACCGTGGCGTGAGGAAGATGCCCTTCCACTCTATAAATATGCCAAAAACCCGGCTGTAGGGCCGATTGCCGGTTGGCCACCGCACACGTCTGTAGAAAACAGCCGAGAGGTGATACGTGATATTCTTTCAGCACCGGAAACTTATGCGGTAGTGTTGAAAGAGCCGATGAACCTGTTGGCAGTGTGGGCATTATGTTTGGAGACAGCGTACACAGCGCTGACATGCAGGAAGGAGATGCAGAGATAGGTTATTGGATTGGAGTCCCTTATTGGGGAAAGGGGCTGATTCCGGAGGCCGTCAATCGCCTGTTGAGGCGTTGTTTTGAGGAACTGGGAGTAAAACGAGTGTGGTGTGGTTATTATGACGGGAATACCAAATCTCGCCGAGTAATGGATAAATGTGGTTTCAAGTTTCATCATACGGAAGAGGGCAAACCTTCTCCATTGGGTGATGTGCGGACAGAACATTTTACTTTGTTGACAAAAGAAGAGTGGGAAAAATGAATCATTGAAACTATGGATAGTGTGGTAGACTATATTATTCGTCCTTTGTATCCAGAGGAAATCCATTTGTTGAGGGATTTTCTTTATGAAGCGATTTTTATTCCTGAAGGAGTTGAACCTCTGCCAAGGGATGTGGTGGATTTGCCTGAGCTGAAGCTATATATTCAGGACTTTGGCAAGAAACAAGATGATTGCTGCTTGGTTGTCGAGTATGATGGTAAGGTGGTTGGGGGCAGTGTGGACACGTATTATGAATGATTATGGTCATGTGGATGATGAAACTCCTTCACTTTCTATTTCTTTATATAAAGAATATCGGAATAAAGGGATGGGCAGACAGTTGATGAAGGAGATGATGAAACTGCTGGAAAGTAAAGGCTATCATCATGTTTCTCTTTCCGTTCAAAAGGATAATTATGCTGTTCGTATGTATTTAAAACTTGGATTTACAATTATGAAGGAAACAGAGGAGGAATTTATTATGGTGAGAGATATAACGAAAGAAGCGAGTAATTTATCAACGTTTTTTGTCTGGTGAGTATTGTAATAGATTGGATTCTGAGGTCTTGAATATGATTATACAGACAAGGGAACTCTTATCAATGCTTGATAATATCACCTTGTCAGAAGAAGAAAGAACTGCATTGTTTGTTCGCATGCTGGGCAAAGTCGGACAACATTCCAGTATTGGTCGAAATTTTACTTGTCAGTGTGGTAAACATATTTTTATTGGTGAAAAACAATACATCAATGACAATTGTACGCTGATGGATGAAAACATATATTTACATTGGTAGTAAAGTTTTGATAGCTCCTCACGTACAGTTTTATACAGCCACTCATCCTGTGTGTTTTGAAGAGCGTTTTGTGGAGGACTGGAATGAAAACTCTGGAGAATTGTTTTTTAGAACGAAAGCCCTGCCTATTAGGTAGAAGATGAAGTATGGATTGGCGGTGGAAGTATTGTCCTTGCAGGAGTGACTATTGGTCGGGGGAAGTGTAATAGGTGCGGGAAGTGTAGTTACAAAATCTATCCCAGCACATTGTGTTGCTGTGGGCAATCCGTGTAAAGTCATTAAATGGTTAAAGCCTAACTATAACATTCGTCCGCTTGAAGAAAAAGACATTCTGGAAATGCAGCACTTGTTCCGTTCTACTGTGCTTAATGTGAATTTAAGGGACTATACAAAAGAAGAGGTAGTAGACTGGGCTTCTTGTGGTGATGACGTATCCCACTGGAAGGACCTTTTGTCCCAAAATTATTATATTGGGGCCTTTGATGAACAAGGTAAGATGGCTGGTTTCTCTTCTATGAATAAAGAGGGGTATTTACATTCCATGTTTGTGCACAAGGATATGCAGGGCAGGGGAGTAGCTACCCTGTTGCTTTCGGAAGTGGAAAAGATGGGCAAAGCGTATGGAGTTGATGAAATTACCTCGGAGGTCAGTCTGACTGCAAAACCGTTCTTTGAACAAAAGGGCTACAAAGTAGTTAAGTCACAGAAGTGCAGAGCCAATCAGTTGGAACTGACAAATTTCGTCATGTGCAAGCAGATTCTTTGATTTATCAGACTACTTTTGTGGTTACAAGTGTGTTGAGCTTATTTCATGTTGAAGCTTTTCCAAGAACTGGGCAGCATGAGCTCCGTCCATTTGTGTATGATGAAACTGAAATGACACGGTCAGGTGTTTTCTGAAAAACAGTTTTTTTGATTTTACTTCCACTATCATCG
>ENA-OPYV01000202-OPYV01000202.1-human-gut-metagenome-genome-assembly--contig:-NODE-202-length-18993-cov-3.491095_pt1 | contig 18993 bp, 25 predicted proteins | sample MGYA00242474_ERZ504485 | MGnify/ENA primary metagenome ERZ504485 (study PRJEB26092, sample SAMD00036263) | human gut metagenome | host: Homo sapiens | study: EMG produced TPA metagenomics assembly of...
ATGATAATAGCCTACGTAATGATTCTATAAGAATAGAAAAGTATCTAGTTTTAATTTTGACAAACTTTCTTGGATGTTAGTATCCAATGTTTCATTTTTTGGTGGTTTACATTTTGATCATACCGATATTATAAACAAAAAATGTTAACAAGTGGTGAATATAAATGGTTTGAGTTTAAGAACAGTGCAATAACATATAGACCTTTTATGATTATTCTTAAAAAAACAGATTATGGATATGATATAATTGGAGAATATATATTGGGTATTGGCCTAAAGCATTCATATCCAGACTATTTTAATAACTAAAACATCTTATAAAAACAAATCTAGGCAAAACTTTTCAAAATTACGAAGATTTTCATTTATGTATAATTATAAAAAATTAAAAACTAAATTTTGATAGATTCATATATTAATAACCTATTTGAAGAGAAATACCCAAATATAACAATACGTAATGAAATTACTCAAGAAAATAATGGATTAAAAAGGAATAATTAAATTAGAATATGCTTGAAAATTTGGCCATGAAAGGAGCTTGTCCTGCTGATTCTAGTCTATTCTTTAGAGTTAATAAAATATTTTTGAACTTAAATTTGATGAAAATTTCACAGAAATGGGAAGCAATCCCATTATTTGGCAAACAGGAACATATGGGGATTATAGCCAAACGATTTTTACCAAAACAGTTACAACGCATTATTCTATTCAAGAAAATAAGGAGTCTTAGAATTAGAATATAAAAAGAAATTATAATTACCTTACTTCTTTTAGAGGTCTTTTTATTTCCTTGTATTAATTGTAAACTATAGGATTAAACGACTAAAGCTCAAATAAATCAATGAAGAAGATTATTTTTATTATTAATAAGTTCTATTATCTATACCCATTGTATTGCACAACGTTATGACGGGAAAAGAACCTATGATATCATTGGGTTGGCAAATGAGAATGAAATAGGTGAATGCTTAATCAAAGGGATACCTTTCTTATTAATAGGCTTAATTTTACTATGTTATAATATTAAAATGTTCCCAAATAGCAATGAAAGAAAATAAAAGAAGAAAAAGGAAGTTGGTCGGGATGTTTAAGTTTAATATTGATTGGTATAGCCGTATTAATAATGTTACCATTATTAGCATGGATCGAGGCAGTTTTTGTTAGTATTATTAGTATACTGGCCGTAATAGGAATCATTATTCTTATTTGGGAATGGATTAAAAAAGTGATTAATATAACTTACATAATATGAAAAATGAAATAATAAAAAAGTATAAAAATACTATAAATCATTTACCGCTTTAGTCTTAATTATATTCACATGTATTACGACTTATGCACAGGATAAAAATTGTATGTAAAACTTGGCTCTTTTAATTCAGTAAATGAAAATACTGTTACAATAATGGGATGTGGTACAAACAATGAACTAGAATATATTTATTTTCATCCCCATGGCTTTGCGAAAGAGAAGTGAAAATTCCATCTGAGTATTTAAGCCAAGCAAAAAATAGCATAAATTTCGTGCGCTCGAAATATAGAGAGTGGTGTAACTCTATACGAGGAAAAGGATTTAAAGGAAAAACATAAAGCCTTTTTCTACTGAGCATACTATTTTATACGAGACAGTCTTATATATATGATTGGCATCCTAAATCGGAAAAAAATGTATTATGTTTTCTTTGTAAATTTAGCAAGTATTCCGTTAATAGAAGCTAAAATTTCTTTAGGTGGAACAAGTGCATTTTGCTTTTTATTTAAACAGAAAACGGGAATAGATCAAATTTTGTACAATTTATAAATAATGCGAAATTAATTTATCTAAAAAGTAGGGATGTAGAGTTTGATAATTTATTAAAATAAAATTATTGCTTTAATGTTTTGGGTATTAAAAAACAAAAAGGGATTTCTGTACTAAAGAAACCGGTCAATAGTTGACCAACTAGACCATATTTTTACTAATTAACCATCGTTAAACAATTAATTCCCCTGATTTTAATAAAGTACACTATTTCTTATCATTTCCAATACCAAACTATTAGAATTATTCTCTCATTTTAGCATTTGCTATAATATAACATCATTCAACTATATCTCGTAAAAATTGTAGAATACTGGTAAAAATTGTTCCTCCTCTACTTTTCCCACCAATATAAACCAAATCTCTATTTTTTATCAAATGGGTTTCATATGCTAAGACTAATTTCATTTTTGTGTCTACAGACTTGGGAGTAATAGCTACATTAAAGCCATATTTACCACCAGCTTGTACTGATGGATACATAACCCCGTCAAAATTATGTTCAGTTGTAACCACCTCAGTTAATATAGCTGATATTAAATAGTTGTAATCTGCTCCAGACTCATTTTTCTTTGAAAACTCTCCAGCAAAATATTTAGAAAAAATATCTATATCTGCTGCCAAATCTGGACAACTTTCTAAAAAATTATCATAAGTTGATTTAAGTTCTTCTAACAATGAATTTTGGACATCTTTAAAACAATCTTTATGTACTATTATTAGAAGATTTATGTCTTTTGTAACCTCCCATTTCCCATAAGTGATAGTTTCACTTCCGCTAGTTTCCGTACCTCCTCTTATTAGCGATGAACTTTCTACTGCTGAAATGTAAAGAGTATCTTGAAGAGATTGCTCTTCTGGTACAATACAACCATAGAACATCGTATTTATCGGTGTACTAGCTCTTTGGCATGTTTTATTGAATTGTTGAGGTTTATAAGATAAATCAGAAACTTTTTTAAGGTTTCCGTCGCAGCGAGCTCTTGTGATTATCTTACCAGGGTGTAAAGTAAACTTAATAAGCCCTACGATTCCCAACTCACGTATTAATTCTTTTATTTCAAAATAAGGATATCTACTTAAATCTAATGTGCTTAAACGAGTTATTACAGCTTGTTTATCCATATAAATTACATATGTGGGGAAAAAGTGGGGAAAATCGAATAAATAAAAGAGCTAAGTTCTTAATAAATAAGTACTTAGCTCTTTTTCTTGTACCCAGACCCGGGGTCGAACCGGGATGGATGTTACTCCACTGGTGTTTGAGACCAGCGCGTCTACCGATTCCGCCATCTGGGCATCATTTCTGATTGCGAGATGCAAAGGTACACATTATTTTCAATAGTGCAAGGAATACGAACAAAAAAAGTTAGAAAAAGTTTCTAACACTATTTAGAATCCTTTTCGAGCGTTTCTTGCAAAATAAGCCCTATCTTAGCATCAAACTTTAATGCCAGTATCAACCATGAACAGTAAAAAATTTTTATTGCATCATCATGGCCGGAGGACCGGGCGTCGGTTCTGGCCATACAGCCGGAAAGCCTTACCCAAACAATTTCTAGACTTTTTTTGGAACTGGCCAGACACTCTTGCAGCAAACTTACGAAAGATATAAGCAGATTCTTCCTGCAGAGAATATTTTCATTACGACCAACCAACATTACAGGGAACTGGTACTGAACTCGCTTCCCGGTTTCAGCGAATCTAACCTGATTGTGGAAGAGGAACACCGGAATACGGCACCTGCCATTGCATACGCATCGTATGTCATTCAAAAATCAATCCGGATGCCAGCATCGTGGTAGCTCCTTCCGATCACCTGATTCTAAAAATGGATGAGTTCAAACGGGATATTCTGAAATCGCTGAATTTGCATCCCATTCAGACAAACTCCTGACATTGGGTATTAAACCCAGCTATCCGGAAACGGGCTATGGATATATCCAAGTTTCGGAAGAAAAAGAAGAAGATTTTTACAAAGTCAAGACATTCATTGAGAAGCCGTTACGGGAGTTTGCCGAGGTATTTGTGCAAAGTAATGAGTTCTATTGGAATTCCGGTATCTTTGTATGGCACGTCAAAACAATAATGAAGGCATTCCATGAAATGATGGCGGAGGTATGTCCGCAAGTGGAATGTGACATGCCGAAATTCAGTACTTGCCCCAACAGTTCCATCGATTATAGCATCATGGAAAAGGCTGACAATGTATATGTACTGCTTTGTGATTTCGGGTGGGCAGACATAGGCACATGGAACGCATTGTACGATGCTTCTCCCAAAGATGAAAATCAGAATGTGACGACGCACAGTAATGCGTTGCTATATAACTGCAAGGACAATATCATCATGACTCCCAAAGATAAATTAGTGGTTGTACAAGACTTGAAAGGATATCTGGTGGCAGAACAGGGGAATGCCCTGCTTATCTGCAAAAAGGATGATCAGAATGCCATCCGGAAGTTTGTCAACGATGCAGAAATGAAGTTTGGTGAGTTGTATTCATGAGTCACAATAAACCTTCTCACACATAAAAGAATGGCTTGTCTCTCTGGTGGAAAGACAAGCCATTCTTTTTATAGCAACCCAACTTAATACTCAAAGGTAATTCCTAACGTAGGGAGTAACGTGCCACTCTCCTGCCGGATGGATTTCATGACATATCGCTGCTCGCTCAGCGGTGCAGAAGGATTCTCAATCTGTCCCGTACTCATCAGGGCATCGGGCTGACGCAGCTTGCTGGCTGTAATGTTCTGGATGTCGAGATAAAATCCTAACATACATTTTTTTCAGATAGAAGGTTTTATCTACCCGTACATCCAGTTGTCCGAAAACCGGCAAACGCTCCTGATTATAGCGGCTATAATCATAGTAAGCACGTCCCTGCACATTCCAAGCTTCCACCAGCGAAGATTTTTCCACATCGTAAGGCGTATAAGGAGAGCCACCTATGCAACTGACTTTAGCTCCTAAACTCCAATGTTTGGGAAAGTTATAGGTTCCGCTCATATTCAGAATAAAACGGTTATCCCAGGCGGAAGGTACATAGCTTCCCTGCTCGCCATCCTTGAATTCACTCTTGAAAATGGTCAGTGAGGAAGAGAGATTCAGCTTTTGGGTCAACAGCCACTTGAACATCAGTTCTACCCCATACGAGCGACCTTTTGCTTCGGAAGAGAGTGCTTCATTTCCGATGGTTCCATAATCATTTCCTTTGCAGGAGAGTGGTATCTGGTCGGACAAGGAGAAAAGCATGTGCCCGTATAATTTATAGAAGCCTTCCACTGACAGCTCCATATTTTCGTTGGGTGTCCATGACAATCCCAGACTTTCCTGTGACACGGAGATGTAATCCAAGTGACGGTTGACATACTCTCCTTCTTCCCCTTTGAAGCCTAAGGCGGTATAAGAAGGAAGCTGATAATACAGTCCCACATGACCACTCAAAGTAAGCCCCTCAATCAACCGGTAGGATACTGACAACGGGGGGAAAGCTGACGCCACAATTCCTTCATTTTATCGCTATAGTTATTTCCGTCGGTACGTACGCCCATGGAAGCCGTGAAACTTTTATCAGGAGCGGCATAATCGACTGAGGCAAACATTCCCCAACGCCAGAGAGACAAATCGGTATGGTAATCATATTCCCGCAGGCATTGGTAAAGACCTTACGGTATTCATTGCTTTTGTAACGGGAGTAATTCAGGTCGAACCCGGCTTTTACTTTCCACACGCTCCATGAAGAGGTGTTTTCCATACGCAATTTGGTTTCCTGCTCGATAGAGCCCAGCCGCAGCGTCAGATTTTCTTCGCTACTTTCGTCATTGTCACGATATTTTACATTACGGTTGTTCAGATAGCTTTGACTTAATACGATTGACTGCACATGCCGCTGGGAATAATGACGGTACACACCTCCTACGGTATAGGTTTCCTGATTGATTTCGGGAAGGTAACTGAGCATATATTCAGCATCTTCTCCTTCAATTCCCAAATTGAGTTTCATGCGGTCAATTCCTCCAAGACCAAGCAAAGTCAGTTCGTTGTGGCTGTCAAAACGGGTTTTAATTTTAAAGGAAGCATCGGTATAGGCCGGAAGGAAAGGCAGACCCAAGATTTTAAACAATGCCTGCAAATAAGACCGGCGTACCCGACACCAAATAAGAAGTCTTGTTGCCAATATGTCCGTTGGAACTGAGTGAGACCTCTGAGGCACCTAAAGTTGCTTTCAGGGAATTGCGCTCCATGTCTCCATCACGCAGACTAAAGTCGAGCACACTACTCAACGCATTACCTTTGTCGGCTGGGAATGCCCCACTATAAAACTTCACACTACGAATCAAATCGGCATCAATCAGTCCGACAGGACCTCCGGAAGCTCCTTGTGTACTGAAGTGATTGATATTCGGAATCTCTACCCCATCCAGGTAGAAACGGTTTTCGGAAGGACCACCTCCCCGCACAATCAGGTCATTGCGATAGCCTATAGGAGAAAAGGCTACCCCCGGATAGTTTTGTACAACTTTTGAAATATCCCGGTTGGCACCCGGAGCTTTTTCAATCTCCTGCAAGCCAATCACCCGAAGGCTGACAGGGCTCTCTGGTACCTTCTGAAAAGGAGAAGCTGTCACAATCACCTCATTCAACGACGCATTTTCTTCCTCCAGTTCAATCTGTACATAAGGTGTCACGTGGTTCACCCGATATTCCGGAGTCAATTCTGTTTTATACCCAAGGAAAGAAGCTTGCAGACGGTAAATACCCGGTGGCACCTGAGTGATGAGAAAATTTCCGTTGGCATCGGTAGAAGCCCCGATACCCAGTCCCACTACGAGCACATTCACAAACTCCAACGGCTGACGGGTAGACTTGTCAATCACTACTCCTTTTATCTGATATTCAGCTGCAAAAACATTCCAGCACAGACAGCAAAGAAGAATGAAGAAAGAAATTCGTCTAATACGCATAGGCTACAATTCTAAAAGAAAACAGGCATGGTTTTCATGGAATCTGCCCAACTGAAAACCACGCCTGAAAATACGAAGAATCCTTTATATCAAAGGTATTTTTGAGAAGAAAATTATTTGCTTTCAGCTTTCCAAGCAGAATTTATTGCATTGGCGACTTCAGTAAATTCTTCCTGAGAAAGTTTAAGTTTCGGATTAGAGAACAACATGTCTGATTCTTTCTGGATAGGAATCAGGTGAATGTGTGCATGAGGAACTTCCAGACCAATCACAGCTTCACCTACTTTTCTTGCAAGGGAAAGCTTTCTGGATAGCCAGCGCCACATGCTTTGGCAAAACACATGCATCTGAGCCAGCTCCTCATCGCTTAAATCGTAGATATAGTCTACTTCCCGCTTGGGAACTACCAGCGTATGTCCTTTCACCAAAGGATTGATGTCAAGAAACGCATAAAAATTGGCATCTTCGGCTACCTTGTAGCTCGGAATTTCGCCCGCAATGATTTTACTGAATATTGTTGCCATATTGTTTAGATATTAAATAAGGCAAGCCCGCCAAAGCGGACCTGCCTTATACATTAAAATGATATACCCATAATTTCCAAAGAGATCTTCCCTGTGGAATAGTGATTTCTGCTACATCGCCTACCTTCTTTCCTAACAGGCCCTGCGCAATCGGTGTATTCACTGAAATCTTACCCTGCTTCAAGTTAGCTTCACTTTCTGATACGATAGTGTAAGCCATCTTCATACCTGTTTTCACATTTTTCAGTTCCACACGGCTCAGAATCTGAACAGTGTCGGTCTTCAGTTTAGATGTATCAATAATCTTGGCATCACCGATGGTTGCCTTCAACTGGTTGATTTTCATTTCCAGCAAGCCTTGTGCCTCTTTTGCGGCATCGTATTCTGCATTCTCTGACAAATCGCCTTTATCACGTGCTTCTGCAATAGCAGCCACAATCTTCGGACGTTCCACCGATTCCAAATGTTTCAATTCAGCTACCAGTTTCTGATAGCCTTCTTCTGACATGTAAGCCATAATTTTTCTCCTTAAATATTCGTTATTAAATTATTTATTTTCAACAAAAGTAAAGGGCTGTTCAAAATAAGAACCGTTTATCACAAAAGTAAAGTCATTCTGAACGAAGAGTGAACCCTCCACAGGATGGGAAACAAACGGGTTCTTCACTTTGTTCAGAATGACAATCTGACAAATCAATTTTTATTTTGATACAGCCTCTCTTTCTCAGAGTCTTATATCTTGCGACAAAGATAAATCTTTTTACAATACCAGTCAAGTTTATCCGTACATGCTTTTCAACATGTTACAACAAAATTCTTGATGGCTTCTTCCATATTTGTCTTTTCCTCCACACGCAAGCTCAACTCATTATTACGGTTAACCAGGAATGCAGTAGGCAACTGGGTTACACCGTACAAGCTAAGATAGGTAGAATAAGGTCCTTGCGGGTCGCGGACACATATCCAAGGAAGATTATCTGCAGCTGTCTTCCAGAAATGTTCGTCTGCATCCAAAGAAATCTGATAAATCACCAGTCCCTGAGAAGCATATTTGTTATACAATTCACGCAAAGCTAAGTTACGCACACCCGAAGCGGCAGAAGAATAGGCTGTAAAATCAATCAAGACAACTTTACCTTTCAAGTCTGTCAGGCGATGTGTCTTACCGTTCAAGTCCTTCAGCTCAATATCAATGATAGAAGCTTCCTGAATCTTGTCAGCCGGAAGTGTCACATCTTTTACCTGGGGCGTACGGGTATTCTTCATACCTTTTATTACCATATTATAAAGGTTGCGTGAACGGTCGGCATGAGGATACAAGTTGTTCAAACTGGTAGCTACTGCCGCAAAGCATTTCACATCTTCCTTACTGGTCAACGGATCAAAAATCATATAGCCGTTCAACTGCTGGAACAAAGCAAAATAAGCGTATGCCTTGTTAGGAGCTGCAAAAATATAATTGCGTTTTACCTGATCTTTATATGCATTCACCAATGAAAACAGAACTGTCTTGAGCTACTCCGGCAGGAAGTCCGGACTGTCCTAATTTATTCACCTGCTCCTGCAATTTGCTGAAGCAGTACCAGTTCCTTTATCTTCTGGTTATTTTCTGAACCCTCCACCTGATAAGCGGTAGCAAAACCGGAATTATCGGCTTTCACCGTCACTGTTTCAGTAGAGTCAACAGAGAAATTAATCACCTGATTATCCAGTCGAAGCCGATAAAAATCAGGAGAATCCGGACGAGCACCCGAAAAGTGAAACGTTCCACTCTCGTCCAATTTGACAGAATCGACTTTTACTATACCTTCCAGGCTGGTATGCTCCAGATACAGCATCTTGTCGGCTGCACCCGATACCGTTCCCTCTACCTTGAAAGCAGGCTCATTGTGACATGCCATCAGTCCGGCCGACAGCAATGCCATTAACAGATAAGTATTTCTTCTCATACCTGATTTTCTTTAATCTCACATTCTTATGTAAATTCTCCTCGCAAAGTTACTACAAAAAAGTGAAATGCGGAAAGATATAGTGATAGAATTGAGTTACAAGGGTTTTGGTTGAAGTGGCGATAATCCGTGAAGCCATTACAATCCCTGCCGAAGCCAAATCCTGACGCCGCTACGTTACTTGTTCGTAACCATGCCCGAAAATGCGACAAACGGGTACGAATAGCGAAACAAGGCTCTAAGGAATAGTGAGTTATCCATAACTCATGCGAAAAATCAGGTTACGGAAAAAGATTGCGCCGTTCCTCCCCGTTTTGCGTACCAACACCGGACTCTTCACCAACTAATTTTGAAACCCAAAATTTAAGGACAATGAAGAGTACATTTTCAGTAATCTACTACCTCAAGCGCAGGTAGTGAAAAAGGACGGGACAGTTCCCGTCATGGGACGCATCACGGTGGACGGCAGCCAGACACAGTTCAGCTGCAAACTGACTGTCGATCCGAAACTGTGGGACACCAAAGGTGGACGTGTCACGGGCAGAAGCACGGCGGCACTCGAAACGAACCGTATGCTTGACAAGATGCGGGTACGCATCAACAGGCATTATCAGGAAATCATGGAGCGTGACAACTTCGTCACGGCGGAGAAGGTGAAGAACGCCTTTCTCGGACTGGAACACCGCTACCACACGCTGATGCAGGTGTTCCGCCAGCACAACGAGGACTACGAGAAGCAGGTGGAGGCAGGCATGAAAGCCAAAGGCACGCTGCTGAAGTACCGCACCGTTTACAAGCACATGCAAGAGTTCCTCGACATCCGCTACCATGTGAAGGACATCGCCCTAAAAGAGCTTACCCCGGCTTTCATCTCCGACTTCGAGATGTTCCTGCGCACGGACAAGCACTGCTGCACCAATACCGTGTGGCTGTACGTCTGCCCGTTACGGACGATGGTATTCATCGCCATCAACAACGAGTGGCTGACGCGCGACCCGTTCCGCGAGTATGAAATCAAGAAGGAGGAAACAACACGCAGTTTCCTGACCAAAGATGAGATCCGCCTGCTGATGGAGGGGAAACTGAAAAACGCCAAACAGGAATTGTACCGCGACCTCTACCTGTTCTGCGCCTTCACGGGGCTGTCGTTCGCGGATATGCGCAACCTTACGGAAGAGAATATCCGCACCTACTTCGACGAACACGAGTGGATAAACATCAACCGCCAGAAAACGGGCGTGGTGTCCAACATCCGCCTGCTCGACATCGCCAACCGCATAATCGGCAAATACCGGGGACTGTGCGGGGACGGCAGGATATTTCCCCGTTCCGCATTATAACACGTGCCTTGCCGGTATCCGTGCCGTCGCCAAGCGTTGCGGCATCACCAAGCATATCACGTGGCATCAGAGCCGCCACACGGCAGCCACGACGATATTCCTCTCCAACGGTGTTCCCATCGAAACGGTCAGCTCCATGCTCGGACACAAGAGCATAAAGACGACGCAGATTTACGCAAAGATAACCAAAGAGAAGCTCAATCAGGACATGGAGAACCTTGCCGCAAGATTGAACGGCGTCGAGGAATTTGCAGGTTGCACCATCTAAAAAGAAAAGCCATGAAACGTGACACAATCATCATCGAGGACAAGGCAGTCAGCGTAACCGGTAACGACGTGTGGATGACCGCCACCGAAATAGCCGGATTGTTCCATACGACCGTCCCGGCAGTGAACGCCGCCATCAGAGCCGTCCGCAAGTCGGACGTGCTGAACGACTACGAGGTGTGCCGCTACATGCAGCTTGAAAACGGGCTGCACGCGGACGTGTACGCCCTTGAAATCATCATCCCGGTCGCTTTCAGGGTGAATACCTACAACACCCACCTGTTCCGCACATGGCTGGTGGGAAAGGCACTCTCACAAGAGAAACGGCAGACATACGTGATGTTCATACAGAACGGAAAAGCCGGGTATTGCTGATTGCACATACCCCATAAGACAAGTAAACGGGTAGCACCACAAAAGGTGTCACCCGTTTACTTTTTCATGAAACCGCCTCACTCCAGCGGCTTGCGGTAGTTCGCTTCCAGTACCCCGCGCAGCCCCGTTTCCGGGTAAAGCACCTTCCCTCCCAAAAGTATGAAGGGCAACACGCGGTTGTTGCGGTATTCCTGCAAGGTGCGCCGGCTCACACGGAGCAGTTCCGACACCTCGCCGTCCGTCAGGTAACGTTCCCCGTCCAGCGGAGGACGGTAGCTTTCCAGAAATGCGGACAGCCATTTCGAGCCTTTGCGCATATCCTGCACCACAGAGGCTATCGGCTCGTCTTCCATCGTAAAAACATCGTTGTTCTCGTTCATCATAACTTCGGATTCAGTGGGTGAATAAATCAAATCATCTGCCGTGCGGATAGAGCGTGCCGACAAGCGGTATCAGCCGCTTCACCTCCTCTGGCTTGTAATAGAACCTGCGGTTTATCTGCGAGTAGCCGATAAGCCGCCTGTCACGCAGCGTCTGCAACGTGCGCGGGCTTATTCTCAACTGCCCGCAGACCTCCTCGCCCGTGAGCCATCTTTCCATGCGCCCCGTGTCGCTTTTGCGCCTCAGGGCGGCGACCTTCTCCGAGAGTGCGCCGAATGCCGCCACCATCATCTCGAAAGTCTTTTTCTCGATAGATACTATTTCCATATTCATGTCATTTAGAGTTTGTCGCAAAGGTAACGAAACGGCATACAAGACGTATCGTTTTCCGCTGAAAGGCTGCCTGTTGCGCCGTTTGACCGGGTTACGGAGCCATCTTCCGCAAAAATCTTACGTGAGTCACGTAGTGAGTTGTTAAAGCCCCTTTTGTTTATTGCCGAATTTTGTCGCAGAAACAAAAAGAAAGGACTGAACATGAAAGTGATAACAATGGAAAGTTCCGCCTACAAGGAGATGATGGCGCAGATTGCGAACATCGCAGGGTACATCCGCGAGGCAAGGGACGAGAAGAAACGGAAGCGGGAAACCGAAGACAAGCTGCTTGACACGGCACAGGCGGCGAAGATGCTCAACGTGAGCAAGCGCACCATGCAGCGTATGCGCACCGACCACCGTATCGAGTATGTGGTGGTACGCGGAAGCTGCCGCTACCGCCTTTCCGAGATACTGCGGCTATTGGAGGACAACACAGTAAGGAACGAGGAAGGGACAATAGACACCCTGTTCCACAACCACACGCTGCGCACGGGCGGCAAACCAAAAGGAAGGAGGACATAGGTCATGGAACTGCTCACACGAAACAACTTCGAGGGCTGGATGCAGAAGCTGATGGAACGGCTCGACCGTCAGGACGAACTGCTGCTGGCGATGAAGGCTGAGGGGAAACAGCCCACTATCACGGAAAGCATCCGCCTTTTCGACAATCAGGATTTGTGCATGTTGCTCCAGATAAGCAAACGCACCCTCCAACGCTACCGCAGCGTAGGCGCATTGCCCTACAAGACGCTGGGCAAGAAGACCTATTACAGCGAGGAGGACGTGCTGACATTCCTTTCCAACCATATCAAGGACTTCAAAAAGGAAGATATAGCCTTCTACAAGGCTCGTATCCATAATTTCTTTCATAAATAACCCATTAAAACATTTTTCAGATGGCAAAGAAAAAAGACGAAAAGGACGTGCTGGTAGTCCGTGACGAGAAGACAGGCGAGATCAGCGTGGTAGCCGGGCTGAACGCGGACGGCACACCCAAGCGCACCCCCGCAAAAGCGGAGAACGCGCAGAGTTTCCTGCAATTCGACCGACATGGCGACGTGCTGGACAACTTCTTCAAGAACTTCTTCCGGCAGTGCAAGGAACCCAGCCGCTTCGGTTTCTACCGCATTGCGGCAGACCAAGCTGAAAATCTCTTAGAGGTGATGAAGCAACTGCTGAAAGACCCCGAAGCGAACAAGGAGCTGCTCGCCCCTCACAAGGTGGACACCTCCGACTACGAGAAAAAGGTGCAGGAAGAACTGGCAACCGAAAAACAAGAACCTCAAAAACAGGAAAACATGGAGCAACAAAAAGAACAACAGGAAGATCCCGAACAGACGCAGGGCAAACGGGGCTACCAGCCCATCGACGAGAGCAAAATCAACTGGCAGGAGCTGGAGGACAGATGGGGCGTGAAGCGTGACGACCTTGAAAAGTCCGGCGACCTTACGAAGATGCTCCACTACGGCAAGTCCGACTTGGTGAAGGTCAAGCCCACCTTCGGCGGCGAAGCATTCGAGCTGGACGCCCGCCTTTCCTTCAAGAAGGACGGCGAGGGAAACATCAGCCTCGTGCCGCACTTCATCCGCAAGGAGCAGAAACTGGATGAATACAAGGAACACAAATTCTCCGACGACGACCGGAAGAACCTGCGCGAGACGGGCAACCTCGGCAGGGTCGTGGACATCGTGGAGAAGGAAACGGGCGAGATTATCCCCTCCTACATCAGCATCGACCGCAAGACGAATGAGATCACGGACATTCCGGCGAGCAAGGTACGCATCCCGGAGCGCATCGGCAAGACGGAAATCACCAAGCAGGAGCAGGATATGCTCCGCGCCGGACTGCCCGTGCGCGACAAGCTCATCGAGCGCAACGACGGCAGGAAGTTCGTCACCACTCTGCAAGTGAACGTGGAGCAGCGCGGCGTGGAGTTCGTGCCGGGAACCGGAAGGTCGCCCCGTACCGTACAGACGCAGGAAACCAAAGGCGACACGTCGAAAAGTCAGGCGCAGGGCGGGGAAAATGCCGCACAGACCAAGAAGGAGCAACGCCGCAACACGTGGACGAACGAGGACGGCAGCATCCGCCCCATCAGCAAATGGAGCGGCGTGAGCTTCACCGACCAGCAGAAAGCCGACTATGTGGCGGGTAAAGCCGTGAAGCTGGAGAACGTGACCGACAAGCAGGGCTTCCATGCCACGATGTATATCAAGTTCAACCCGGAGAAGGGACGCCCGTACCGCTACGACACGAACCCTGACAATGCACAGCAGGTTGCTCCGTCCAACGAGAGCCGCACGCAGGTGGCGGTGAACAACGATGGCAAGACCAACGAGGCTACAAAGAATCTGAGAGAGCCGTTGCAGAAAGGTCAGACCAACCCGAAGGACGCCCGCCAGCAACAGCAGCAGGAGAAGCCGCAGAAGAAAACGGGCAAGGGCATGAAAATGTAATCCCGTGTCCGCCACTGAATCCAAAATAAAATCCAAAGTATCAACAAAAAAGAAGAAGACATGAAGACAATCATTGCAGAAAAGCCCTCCGTGGCACGTGAAATCGCCCGCATCGTGGGCGCGACAAAGAGAGAGGAAGGATATTTCGAGGGAGGCGGTTATGCCGTGACATGGGCATTCGGACACCTCGTTCAGCTTGCCATGCCCGACGGCTACGGCGTGCGCGGATTTGTCCGTGACAACCTCCCGATTATTCCCGACACATTCACGCTCGTCCCCCGTCAGGTCAGGACGGAGAAAGGTTACAAGCCCGACAGCGGCGTGGTGTCGCAGATAAAAGTCATCAAAAGACTGTTCGACACAAGCGAACATATCATCGTGGCGACCGATGCCGGACGCGAGGGAGAGCTTATCTTCCGCTACCTCTACCACTATACGGGTTGCACCACTCCTTTTCGTGCGCCTGTGGATCAGCTCTCTCACCGACAAAGCTATCCGCGAGGGACTGCGGAAACTCGAAGACGGCAGCAAATACGACAACCTCTACCTCGCCGCCAAAGCGCGGAGCGAATCCGACTGGCTCGTGGGCATCAACGGCACACAGGCGTTATCCATCGCCGCCGGACACGGCACGTATTCCGTGGGGCGGGTGCAGACACCAACGTTGGCTATGGTATGTGAACGCTACTGGGAGAACCGCCGCTTTACGTCCGAAGCATTCTGGCAGCTCCATATCGCAACGGACGGTTGCGACGGCGAAGTCGTGAAATTCTCATCCTCCGAGAAATGGAAAGAGAAAGAACCGGCGATGGAACTATATAATAAGGTAAAGGCGGCAGGTTGCGCCACTGTCACGAAAGCCGAGCGCAAGGAGAAGACGGAGGAAACTCCCTTGCTCTACGACCTGACCACGCTCCAGAAAGAAGCCAACGCCAAGCACGGCTTCACGGCGGAACAGACGCTTGAAATCGCGCAGAAACTCTACGAAAAGAAGTTGATAACCTATCCGAGAACGGGAAGCCGCTACATCCCCGAAGACGTGTTTGCCGAAATTCCCAAACTGCTCGCTTTCATCGGCACACAGCCCGAATGGAAAGACAAGGTGCGGGCAAAAGCCATCCCGACACGCCGCAGCGTAGACGGCGGCAAGGTGACAGACCACCATGCCCTACTCGTCACGGGTGAGAAACCGCTCTTCCTCTCCAAAGAGGACAATACCATCTATCAGATGATTGCCGGGCGCATGGTCGAGGCATTCTCTGAGAAATGCGTCAAGGATGTGACCACTGTCACGGCGGAATGTGCCGGAGTGGAGTTTACCGTAAAAGGCAGCGTCGTGAAGCAAACCGGATGGCGTGCCGTCTATGGCGAGGAAAAAGAGGAAATTACCATCCCCGGCTGGCAGGAAGGCGACACGCTGACACCGAAAGGCTCGTCCATTACCGAAGGAAAGACCAAACCCAAGCCGCTGCATACCGAAGCCACCCTGCTCTCGGCAATGGAAACGGCGGGCAAGGAAATTGAGGACGACGCACTGCGGCAGGCGATGAAGGACTGTGGCATCGGTACTCCCGCCACACGCGCCTCCATCATCGAAACGCTTTTCAAGCGCGGTTACATGGAACGCTGCAAGAAGTCGCTTGTTCCCACCGAAAAAGGACTTGCCCTCAATTCCGTCGTCAAGACGATGCGCATCGCCGATGTTGCCATGACAGGCGAATGGGAAAAGGAGCTGGCGCGTATCGAGCGCGGGGAACTGTCCGACGACACCTTCCGCAAAAAGATAGAGGCGTACACACGTGAGATTACCTCCGAACTGATCTCGTGCGACAAACTCTTCGGCAGCCGTGACTCCGGCTGCGCGTGTCCCAAGTGCGGCACGGGCAGGATGCGGTTCTACGGCAAGGTGGTACGCTGCGACAACACGGAGTGCGGGCTTCCCGTGTTCCGGCTGAAAGCGGGACGCACCCTGTCCGACGATGAAATCAAAGACCTGCTCACCGAAGGGCATACCAAGCTGCTCAAAGGGTTCAAGAGCAAACAGGGCAAGAGTTTCGATGCTGTTGTCGCCTTTGACGGGGAATATAACACGACTTTTGTGTTCCCGGAGGCTAAAAAGGACAAGAAATTTTCAGGACGGAAGAAATAGTATTAACTTTGCCACTTGTTCAGAGTAATGAATTGTTCTTCGATACCGGATTACACTCATACTTTGGATTTAGTGGTGGCACTCGGAGGGATACCGAGTGCCTTTTTCTTCCTTTTTCCAACCGATGATTATCCCCGTTAAATATCAATCCACTAAACTCCAAAGTAATGAACAACAAGAAGAACAACGAAGGGCAGTCCGACTTTTCCTATTACGGTCTGTACCTGATGGACTACCTCCGCACGAACAAGTTTGAACAGGCTACCGACACCGCTTTCATACGGGAACGCGCCGATCGTGCCGCCGAAACGTATGAAAAGGCGCGGATTGAAGGCTATCCCACCGACGGTGCGCAGGAACTGGCGATGGAACACTGCTGCGCGGGTTGCACTATTCCCGGTACGCCATGCTCCACGAAGTCGTGGAGAACGAGTTTGCCAACGAAGTGCCGGAAGAGAAACAAGAAGCCTTTATCCATAAACTCCTGCCGCTTGTCGGCAACGTGTTCTCCGTCTATGACCTTTCGGACGACAACTTCGCCCTGTCTTCCGATTACGACCTGCTCTACACGGAGCTGACGGGAGCAACCGTCCTTTACTTAGACGAATATGGCGTTTAACCGCAAACAGAAACTGCGGGACAACATCGAGGCGATACGGACGGCATTCATCCTTGACAGGGAAAATAGGACAGCGACAACCGAAGAGCGTGCCATACTTCAAAGGTACTGCGGTTTCGGCGGTCTGAAATGTATCCTCAACCCTGCAAAGGAACTGACGGATGCCGTCCGGTGGGCGAAATCCGACCTCGAACTGTTCGCCCCGACGGTGGAGCTGCACAGGCTTATCCGTGAGAACAGCAAGGACGAAACAGAGTACAAGCGGTTTGTGGATTCGCTGAAAGCGTCCGTGCTGACCGCTTTCTACACCCCCAAAGAGATAACCGACACCATCGCGGACGTGCTGGCAGATTACAGCGTCCGCCCCGCCCGTATGCTCGAACCGTCGGCAGGTGTCGGCGTGTTCGTGGATTCCATGCTGCGGCACAGCCCCAATGCGGATGTGATGGCTTTCGAGAAGGATCTGCTCACGGGTACAATCTTGAGGCATCTCTATCCCGACCAGAAAATGCGCACCTGCGGTTTTGAGAAAATCGAAAGACCGTTCAACAATTATTTCGACTTGGCGGTGTCCAACATTCCGTTCGGTGACATTGCCGTGTTCGACGCGGAGTTTCAGCGGAGCGACTCTTTCGGCAGACGCTCCGCCCAGAAAACCATCCACAACTATTTCTTTCTCAAAGGACTGGATGCCGTGCGTGACGGCGGTATCGTGGCGTTCATCACCTCGCAAGGGGTATTGAATAGCACCAAGACCTCCGTGCGTAACGAGCTGTTCAGTCAGGCCAATCTGGTATCCGCGATACGCCTGCCCAACAACCTGTTCACGGACAACGCGGGCACGGAGGTGGGCAGTGACCTGATTGTCCTGCAAAAGAACCTCAGCAAGAAGGAAATGTCGCAGGACGAGCGGCTGATGACCGTGATACAGACGGACACGAAAACCGCCCTGACCGACAACGCCTATTTCATCCACCACCCGGAACGCATCGTGCATACGATGGCGAAACTTGACACAGACCCTACGGGAAGCCCGCTATGGTTTATCTGCACGAGGGCAAGGCAGCAGGCATCGCCGGGGATTTGCGCCGTATGCTCGACGAGGATTTCCATTACAGGCTTGCCATGCGCTTGTATTCGGGTTCAATCCGGCAGGCAGGAACGGAAGAAAAAGTTGCCGTTCAAAATAAAGTAGAGCGTCCTGCCATAAAATTGGAAACAGTATCCTCGGCGCAGACGGTGGAAACTCCGACAGAAAAGCCGCAACCCGCAGATGAAAAGCCGGAGATAGAACCGCGCCCGCAATATTCCGCAGGCGTGCAGCTCACCCTGCTTGACCTCTGGGGGATGACGGAAGAGGTCAGCCAACCGAAAACCTCCAAAAAGAAAAAGACGGTGAAAAAGGCAGTTACGGCAAAGTCCACTCCGCCCAAACCGAAAGTCACGGTTACACCGACAGCTCCAACTGCAAAACCCGCAATGGAGAATAAGGAGGTGAAAGCGGAGAACACCGCCAAGCCTGCCGACCCGGACGACATCTATGCCACACTGGACTGGGATACCAATCCTCCCATCAACGGTTTCTATGAAATGATGATGGGTTTGACGCCGGAGCGTAGGAAAGAACTTCGGGAACTGGCAAGGCAGCATAACGAGAAACAAGTGGCGGAAAAGACGGAAGTGAAAGCCGTGCCGGAAACTTCCCGTGAGCAGCCACGACAGGAGGAAACACAGCCGGAGGCAGTCGCCGCACCTGCCGTTACAGATACCCCATCGGAAGCGGTGGG
>ENA-OPYV01000203-OPYV01000203.1-human-gut-metagenome-genome-assembly--contig:-NODE-203-length-18906-cov-2.482560_pt1 | contig 18906 bp, 18 predicted proteins | sample MGYA00242474_ERZ504485 | MGnify/ENA primary metagenome ERZ504485 (study PRJEB26092, sample SAMD00036263) | human gut metagenome | host: Homo sapiens | study: EMG produced TPA metagenomics assembly of...
TGAAAAAGTCGGATAAGAAATGATACTGCTTTTTTTTCATATCTCGTTGTTTAACCATGCGTCAATCAACTTCGCGCAATACTTTAGTTTCTTGGGGATTTCCGGCAGGTGGTCGCGGTGGTAGAATGCTCCGGCACTCAGTTCTTCATCCTGTAATTTGATGGTTCCGCTTTCGTATTCCGCATAGTATCCCACCATGATACCGCTTGGATAAGGCCAGGGCTGGCTTCCGAAATACTTCAGGTTTTTGATACGGATACCGGTCTCTTCCATCACTTCGCGGTGAACGCATTCTTCCAGTGTTTCCCCAGGCTCCAGGAAGCCGGCTACCAGTCCTTTGAAACTGCCCCGGAAGTTGCGTGCGTGTACCAGTAATACACTATCCCCTTTCTTTATTAAAACGATAACAGCAGGAGAAATGCGCGGATAGATTTCCTGTCCGCAGTGAGGGCATCGTTTGGTGATGGGGCCCGTCTGTGTGGTAGGGGTGCCGCAAGCCGGACAAAAGCGGCTGTTCTTGTCCCATGTCAGTATTTGAGAGGCTTTACCTGCGCATTGGTATTCTTCCAGTGGCAGTACATCGTACGAAGCACGCAGGTCTGTCGGAATAAATGAGGTGTTCTGTCCTGTTAGTGCTTCCAGCGGAAGGGCACATGCTTTTGCCGGATGGCCCAGAATTTCCCCGACGGTATGTATGGGCGTATCAGCAGGAAGCTGTACGGGAGGTTCCACGGAATATGGGATGTGGAACCTGTCTCCGTCTTTAACCAGAAGGAGCTGCTGTTTGGGGCAGAAAATAAACCAGCCGCACAGCTCCTTTTCATCTTGTTTCATTGTTATCTGTCAATTTAGTTGTTCAATCCTTTCATGGTGAGCTGAATACGTTTCCGCTCGTGGTCAATGCTCATAACTTTGACACGTACATGCTGGTGGATGCGTACCACGTCGGCCGGATTGCTGACAAAACGGTCGGCCAGTTGCGATACGTGCACCAGTCCGTTTTCCTTGATACCGATGTCGACAAAGCAGCCAAAGTTGGTAATGTTGGTCACGATGCCGGGCAGTTCCATTCCTTCCTGCAGGTCGTCTAGAGTACGTACGTTCTTGTCAAACTCAAATACCTGTATTTTCTGGCGAGGGTCTCTTCCGGGTTTGTCCAGCTCCTGAAGAATATCCGTCAGGGTGGGTAAACGACCGTATCGGTCACGTATTTTCTTTAAATCGATTTTACTGCGGAGCTCTTTGTCTTTAATCAAGTCGGCTACCGTACAGTTCAAATCTTTTGCCATCTGTTCTACAATCGGGTAGCTTTCCGGGTGAACCGCAGAATTGTCCAGCGGATTCTTGGCTTGCGGAATGCGGAGGAATCCGGCGCACTGTTCGTAGGCTTTGGCCCCATTCTCGGCACCTTCAATAATTGGCGGCGTGACTCAAACGGACCGTTTTCAGTACGGTAGTCCACAATGTTCTGTGCCAGTGTCGGACCTAATCCGGAAACGTAGGTCAGCAGGTGCTTGCTGGCGGTGTTGACATTCACGCCCACCAGGTTGACACAACTTTCTACGGTCTGGTCGAGTGAAGCCTTCAGCTTGGTCTGGTCCACGTCGTGCTGGTATTGTCCCACACCGATGGATTTGGCGTTAATCTTCACCAGTTCTGCCAGTGGGTCCATCAGTCTTCTGCCGATAGATACGGCACCACGTACTGTCACGTCGTAATCCGGAAACTCTTCGCGGGCAGTTTTAGAGGCTGAGTAAATAGACGCTCCATCTTCGCTGACCACGAAAACCTGTACTTCACGGTCGTAACGCTGACTGGTTACAAATTGTTCTGTTTCACGGCTGGCCGTTCCGTTTCCGATGGCAATGGCCTCGATTTTATATTGTTCCACTAACTTCACAATCTTTCGGGCTGCCTGTGCATATTCAGATTTGGGCGGGTGGGGGTAAATGGCCTCGTTATGCAGAAGGGTACCTTGTGCATCCAGGCAGACCACTTTGCATCCCGTACGGAATCCAGGGTCGATACCCATCACCCGTTTCTGCCCCAAAGGAGGGGCCAGCAACAACTGACGGAGGTTTCTGCGAATACCCGAATGGCTTCTTCATCGGCCTTCTCTTTGCTGAGTGCGGCAAACTCGGTTTCAATGGCAGGTTTCAGCAAGCGTTTGTAGGCATCGGTGAGGGCCTCTTCCACTTGGTGTGCACATTCATTGTTGGCCCGTACGAACAGCCGTTGAAGGCGTTCGTTGCACATATCTTCATCTTCCGGGAAAATGTTTACTTTTTAATACTCCTTCCGATTCTCCCCCGGCGAAGGGCCAGCAGGCGGTGGGAAGAACATTTCTTCAAGGGCTCACAGAAATCAAAATAGTCGCGGTACTTGGCCGAAGCCTCTTCTGCTTCTTTTCCTTTGACCACTTTTGACTGAATGAGGGCCTGGCGCTGGAACTGGTTGCGCATCAGGTTGCGCGACCGCTCGTCTTCGCTGATTTGTTCAGCCAGAATATCGCGTGCTCCTTTCAGTGCATCTTCCTCGTCTTTGACTTCTCCTTTGACGAAGTTCCGTACCTTGGCAGCAAGGTTGTTTTCCTTTTGCATCATGAGCAAGAGGGCCAGCGGTTCCAGTCCTTTGGCACGTGCAGCCTCGGCTCGGGTTTTCGTTTGGGCTTGAAGGAAGGTAGATGTCTTCCAGTTCGGTTGTATTCCAGCAGGCAGAAATGCGGGCTTTCAGCTCTGGAGTCAGTTTCCCTTGCTCCTCGATGGTGGAAAGTACGGTTTCCTTTCGTTTGGACAATTCACACAGTTTCTCATACCGTGTCTGAATGTCGCCTATCTGCACTTCATCCAGTCCGCCGGTAGCTTCTTTACGGTAACGGCTGATGAAAGGAATGGTCGCTCCTCCCTGGAGCAGTTTGAGTGTATTGGCTATGCGATGTGCCGGCAGTTTCAGTTCGGCGGCAATCATCTGGCTGAATTCTTCCATTGATAGGGGCTTTATATTATTTGGTTGACAAAGTAGTGAAAAATGGCATAAAAAGCGGTTGGGAAATCTTTCGTATTTGGGTATTTTAGGAAGTATTCTGCGGGAATGTCGGCAACTTCTCGTATCTTTGCAAAAACTTACATAAAAGTCTGCGAAAATGAAGACTAGACGATTTTACTTTTTAATCAGCCTGATTACATTACTCGGTATGGGCCAAGGGCATTTGAATGCCTCGAATAATGAGGAAACCATCACATTGAAATTTGTAGAGACGAGCGACGTGCACGGATGCTACTTCCCCTATGATTTTATACAGAACAAACAGATGAGAGGAAGTCTGGCCCGCGTTTCTTCGTACGTGAAGGAAGAGCGTGAGGTGTATGGCGATAATCTTATTTTGATGGACAACGGTGATATTCTGCAAGGACAGCCTGTGGCTTATTACTACAATTATATGGATACTGCTTCCGTACATGTATGTGCCGCTATGCTGAACTATATGCGCTATGATGTGGGCAACATGGGCAATCATGATGTGGAGACAGGACATGCGGTGTACGACCGTTGGGTAGGCCAGTGTGACTTCCCTATACTTGGGGCCAATATCGTGGATGTGAAAACAGGAAAGCCTTATCTGAAACCTTATGAGGTATTGGAACGGAACGGAGTGAAGGTGGTTGTGTTAGGAATGATTACGCCGGCGGTACCATCCTGGTTGCCTGAGCAGTTATGGGCCGGACTTCGTTTTGAGGACATGGAAGCATGTGCGGCGAATGGGTGAAGGAAATTCGTGAAAAGAACAACCGGATATTTTGATTGGATTGTTTCATTCAGGAATGGATGGAAAGAAACTGGACAATGTGGTAGAAAACGGCTCGAAAGGCGTGGCTGCCAATGTGCCAGGGTTCGATGTTGTTTTTATGGGACATGACCATACCCGCTGGAATGAAAGAGTTGCCAATGCATCGGGCGATTCTGTGCTGGTAATTGATCCGGCCAATACGGCAAAAGTGGTATCGGAAGTGACCGTAACGGTGAAGAAACAGAATGGAAAGATTGTTTCGAAGCAAGTAGATGGAAAGCTGGTGAACATGGATGACTATGCCGTAGATAAGGATTTTATGCATACTTTCCAGAAACAGTATGAGGCGACGCAGGCTTTTGTGTCCCGGAAAATCGGACGGATGGAACGTACAATTTCTTCCAAGGATGCGTTCTTTGGCCCGTCTGCTTTTATTGATTTGATTCATCAGTTGCAACTGGATATTACCGGAGCTGATATTTCTTTCTGTGCGCCTTTGTCGGCTTATGCTGAGATTAAAGAAGGAGACATTCGTATGAGCGATATGTTCAACTTATATTAAGTTTGAGAAACATGCTCTACACGATGGTGTTGACCGGAAAGGAAGTAAAGGATTTTCTGGAAATGTCGTATGACCTTTGGGTGAACCAGATGACTTCACCCGATGAGCACCTGCTGTTGCTGAACGAAAAAGACAACGGTTTCGGTCGTTTCCGTAATCCCAGCTTCAATTTTGATTCTGCGGCGGGTATCATCTATACGGTGGATGTGACCAAACCATACGGAAAGAGAATTACGATTGAACGGATGGCCGACGGCAAGCCGTTCGAGATGGACAAGCAATATCGGGTAGCCGTCAATTCCTATCGTGGAAATGGAGGAGGAGACTTGCTGACCAAGGGAGCAGGTATTCCCAAAGCAGAACTGGCAAAGCGTATTGTCTTTTCAACGGATAAGGATTTGCGCTATTACCTGATGAAACGGATTGAGGAGGTTAAAGTACTGAATCCGGCTCCGCTGAACCAGTGGAAGTTTATTCCTGAAGAATGGACTGTACCAGCTGCAAAGCGTGATTATGAACTTTTGTTTGGAAACAAAGATAACGAATAAAATACGTAGGAAGACGGAAAATGTGTAAAGGGTTCCGCAAACATATACGAGTATGGGCATTGTGTCTGGCCACTCTGTTTGCCGCATATTATGCCACGACTGCCCTGTTTACCCACGTGCATGTGGTAAACGGGGTGATGCTTGTGCACTCGCATCCCTTCTCGCATTCTCACTCTCATAGTGACGGGCAGACATTGGCGCTGCATTTTCTGTCGACTTTTTCTTCATTGGAGCCTGGGCATACGGAAGTAGAGACTCCCGATTTGCACCTGCTCTATTCATTACCTTATATAAAGAATACATTCCATGCCGTATGTTGTTGTACGGAAGGGATGTACCTTCGTGCTCCTCCTGTACTATCGTTCTTATTGGGAATTTGAAGAACATAGTATTAATTTTTAGGAGCAAATAATGAAAAAATATATCAATTTGCTGATGGGAGTGGTATGCGCTCTTGTCAGCTGTACTATTGCATACGCTGATGGTCCCGTAAAAGAAGGAAATGCCATTGTGGGACACGTAATTGAGAAAGGTTCGGAAGCAGGATTGCCTTATGCTACCGTGTTGTTGGTGGAAACAGGAGAAGGTACGGTGACGGATGCCGGAGGATATTTCCGTTTTAAAAAGCTTCCGGCAGGAGAATACACCTTGAAGGTGCAGATAATGGGATATACCACTCAGGTAAAGAAGGTGACGGTGAGTAAAGACTTTGTGGTCGACATGCATTTTGTCATGGAGGAAGAAAGTATCATGACGGATGAGGTAGTAGTATCGGCCAACCGGAATGAAACCAGCCGTAAGGTAGCGCCTGTGGTGGTGAATGTGATGAGCAACAAGTTGTTTGAAATTGTCAATTCTACCGATTTGGCCAAATCGCTGAACTACCAGTCGGGATTGCGCGTAGAAAACAATTGCCAGAACTGCGGTTTCCCTCAGGTGCGTATCAATGGATTGGAGGGACCTTATTCACAAATCCTGATTAACAGTCGTCCGGTGATGAGCGCGCTTTCGGGCGTGTATGGACTGGAGCAGATTCCAATCAATATGATTGAGCGCGTGGAAGTGGTTCGCGGAGGTGGTTCTGCCTTATTTGGAGCCAATGCCGTGGGAGGTACCATTAACATCATTACCAAAGACCCCGTTCGTAATTCATTCCAGGTGGCTTCTACCATGTCGAACTTGAATGGAAAGGTATGGGAACAGTATATGGGAGCCAATGCGTCACTGGTTTCGTCCGACAATTCGTATGGCATCGCGCTGTATCAGTCTTATCGTAACCGTAATCCGTATGATGCGGATGGAGACGGATTCTCAGAATTGGGTAAACTGAATATGAATACATTCGGACTGCGGGCATATTACCGTCCGACACAGTTCAGCCGTATCAGTCTGGAATATCATACCACCAACGAGTTCCGTCGCGGAGGAAACAAGTTTGACTTGCAGCCTCACGAAACGGATATTACGGAACAGACCAAGCACATCATTAACAGTGGGGGGCTGACGTATGATGTTTTCTTCAATGAGTACAAGCACAAGCTTTCTGTATATGCTTCGGCACAGCACACCGACCGTAACAGCTATTATGGGGGCAGACAAGGCGGAGAATGCATACGGAAAAACCAATGACCTGACTGCTGTAGGTGGAGCTATGTATGTAGGAAACATGGACAACTGTCTCTTTTTTCCGGCTACCTTTACCGGTGGACTGGAGTATCAGTATAACTCCTTGCATGATGTGATGACGGGTTACGGACGTGACTTGAGACAGGATGTGAAGATTGCCAGCGGATTTGTGCAGAATGAATGGAAACTGGATTATTTCACGATATTGGCTGGGTTCCGCTTGGATAAACACAATTTGGTGGATAACGTGATTTTCAGTCCGCGTATCAATACCCTCTGGAAACCTTCTGATAAATTTCAGGGACGTCTCACTTGGTCGACGGGTTTCCGTGCACCTCAGGCATACGATGAGGACTTGCATGTGGCGGCCGTGGGAGGTGAGGCAATGGAAGTAAGACTGGCAGAAGGATTGAAACCGGAACGCTCCAACAGTTTCAGTGGTTCTGTAGACTGGAGTTTCAATTTCGGACATTTCCAGTCGAACTTGCTGATTGAAGGTTTCTATACGGCGTTGAACGATGTATTTTATCTGGAAAGTTTTAGGAAAGGACCCTGTATCGGGCACATTGGTGCAGGAACGCAGAAACGGAAACGGTGCACGGGTATATGGAGCCAATATCGATTACAAGATTGCTCATGGAAAGGAAGCACAGTTGCAGTTAGGTTTTACGGTACAGCGCAGCCGTTACACAGAAGCGGTGAGATGGAGCGAAGATGAAGATGTGGCAGCTATCAAGCGCATGCCGCGTACGCCGGACTACTATGGATACTTTACGTTTAGTTCGGCTCCGTTGAAGAACTTTGACTTTTCTCTTTCCGGCGTATATACGGGACGCATGATTGTTCCTCACTTTGCCGGATACATCGAGAAGGACTGCTTGGAACATACCCCTGACTTTATGGATTTCAACTTGAAGCTGAATTACACCTTTGTGCTGAACGACCATTTGAAGTTGCAGGTAAACGGAGGTGTGCAGAATATCTTTAATGCCTTCCAGAAGGATTTGGATAAAGGTATGAATCGTGACTCCAAGTATTTCTATGGTCCAACACAGCCGCGTACATACTTTATTGGAATAAAGTTCTTTAATTAATTGATGATAAATATTGGGATGGCGGTGTCTCTTGGTGGAGGCACCGCTTTTTTTATGTGTTGTTCAAAGTGTTTTCATGTATGCAAAGTGTTTACTGTTCCAGTTTATAAAAAAGAAAAAAACGTCTAATTATATCAGGAAAAGTCATAAGGTCAGTACTTCCCCTTGCAGTATTGCAGTACTTTCCCCTTGCAGTATTGCAGTACTTCCCTGAAAGTACTGGAGTACTTCCTTTGCAGTACTGTGGTACTTTCTTGGAAGTACTGGTTTTATGAAAGAGTGATATATTGAAATGCTTTTTAGACTGCGGATTGTGTGGAAACAAGACATTTCGTTATTTTTGTGGGAAAATAAAAGAACGTATGAAAAGAGCAGCATTGATTTTAGCATTGGGGCTGTCACTCGGCAGCGGTACCTTTGCGCAGACTTTTGAAGATTATTTTGTAGACAAGACGCTTCGTCTGGATTATATTTTTATGGGAAATGCAGACAAGCAGGACATTTGTCTGGATGAATTGTCGGTTCTTCCGCAGTGGGCAGGAAGACGCCATCATTTGTCGGAACTTCCGTTGGAGGGAAATGGAGAGATAACTATGAAGGATAAGGCTACCGGGAAGGTTATCTACCGCACTTCTTTCTCCAGCTTGTTTCAGGAATGGATTGGAGAACAGGAAGCCAAGGTAGTGAAACGTGGATTCGAAAATACATTTTTGGTACCTTATCCCAAGCAGCCGGCAGAAATCACCGTCGTTTTGCGGAACGCTTCGCGCGAAGTGAGCGCTACGCTGGTACATGAGGTTAATCCTTCTGATATTCTGATTCATCAAAGAGGGGAAGGAGATCTGACACCGCATCGCTATTTGTGGCAAGGAGGTTCTTCAGATAAATGCATTGACGTGGCCATTATGGCAGAAGGTTATGCAGCTAATGAATCGGATTTGTTTTACAAAGATGCGGCGGTGGCGTGTGAAGCCTTGTTTGCACATGAATCGTTTAAGAAGCTGAAAGACCGCTTCAATATTGTGGCTGTATTTAGTGAGTCAAAAGATAGCGGGGTAAGTATTCCCCGAAAGGATGAATGGAAAAAACAGCCGTAAGCTCGCATTTTGATACGTTTTACTCTGACCGTTATCTGACTACCCGTAGCGTGAAGGCCATTCATAACTGGCTGGCAGGCATTCCATACGAGCATATCATTATCCTTGCCAATACGGATACCTACGGAGGAGGAGGTATTTACAACTCCTATACTTTAACTACGGCACATCACTCTATGTTCAGACCAGTCGTGGTACATGAATTTGGGCATAGTTTTGGAGGGTTGGCCGATGAATATGCGTATGATGAGGCTCCCAGTCCGTTGTATCCTTATGACATAGAGCCTTGGGAACCGAATATTACGACTTTGGTTCATTTTGAAGATAAATGGAAGGATATGCTGGAACCGGGAACTCCTGTGCCGACAAAACCTCAGACCGATGAAAAACTGATTTATACAAAAGTCGGGGTATACGAAGGAGCTGGTTACACTAAAAAGGGAATTTATCGCCCGACTACGGAATGCCGGATGAGAATCAATGAGGCACCTGTGTTCTGTCCCGTATGCCAGCGCTCCTTGGAACGGACGATTCGTTTTTATACAGAGTAATAATTTCTAAATCTATGGGTTATGCTTCAATTTACACCACTTCAAACCACAGACAAAGACTATTCTTTTGTAGAAAACCTGTTGCATGAGTCTTTCCCTGAAGCGGAGCGGAGGGATGATGTAGCACAACGAGATAATGTGGATAACTGTGCAGCCTTTACTTGCTACTTGATTTCAGATGATGAACTTCTGGTCGGACTTATTACAGTGTGGAAGTTTGCCGGCTTTTCTTATGTGGAGCATCTGGCTACTTCTCCATCTGTGCGCAATAAAGGATATGGACGGAAAATCATGGAAGTCCTTCAGCAGCAATTCCCGGGAGTCATTATTCTGGAAGTGGAGAAACCGGTGGACGAATGGAGTCGCCGGCGATCGGTTTTTATCAGCGGTGCGGATTCAGTTTATGCGAAAAAGAGTATGTACAGCCTTCGTACCGAAAGGGAGGAGAAACACTTCCCATGTTCCTGATGTATGCAGGAACAGAAACGATAGACAAAGAATTTGAATCTATACGGGATGAAATTTACCGTAAGGTATATGGCGTAGAATCTGTATAATATAACAAAAAAACGCGGAAACTAGATTGGTTTGATATATCAGTTTCCGCGTTTTTTTATGGGAGGATTATTGCCAGCCTCCTCCTAAGGCCTTGTATAAATTAACCATTGTAATCTGTTTGTCACGTACAGCATTGCTCAATCCGATTTGGGCATCCAGATAACCTCGCTGTGCGTCCAGCAAATCCATGTAACCAATTACTCCGTTGATATATTGCAGCTGAGCCAAATCAAGTGTAATTTTCGAAGACTGCTCCAGTCGCAAGCGGGTTTCATAGATTTCTTTTACCTTATTATATTCTGCTATGGCATTGTACGCATCCTTGAAAGCGTTCAGTACCACTTTCTCGTATGCGTAGGCAGCTTGTTCACAGGCAGCTTTCTTTGCTTTCAGCATGGCCCGGTTTTTTCCCATGGCGAAAATAGGCTGAAGAATGGTTCCCGCCAATAGGTAATGGGGCGATTTGAACAGATGAGAAAGCTCTTCATTTTCTGAATCATGGCTGGCTGTTAGTGTCAGTTTGGGAAACATATTGGTATAAGCAATTCCTACGGCTGCATTGGCAGCAATGACGGCCTGTTCAGCCTGACGTACATCCCGGCCGACGCTCCAGCAAGGAAGAGGGGAGTCCCACGGGTAAGGAAGCTGCATGAATTACATCTTCAGGCAGGACTGTTCCTTTTATGTCGTGGGGATATTCTCCAGCTAAGAAGGCTATTTCATTTTGTTTCAATGTAATTTCTTTCCAGATCGGGAACCAAAGTGGCTGTTCTTGCCAATTCCACCTGTGCCTGGCGGAAGGCTGTTTCTGAAGTCAGTCCTCCTTCATAGCGGATACGTGCGAGGTGCAGACTTTCCCGGCGGGCATCTACTGTCTTTTTCACGATAGACAGCTCATTGTCGAGAGCCACCAGTTCAAAGTAGGATTGTGCCACTTGTGCCACCAGACTCATTTTCAAGGCCCGCTGATTCTCAATGGAGCCCATAAACTCGGCCATACTTTTGTCTTTGGCCCAGCGAAGGTTTCCCCACAGGTCGATTTCCCATGTAACTCCCAGTTTTATATCATACTGGTCGTCTGATTTATAGTGCCCGCCTCCGTGGTCTTCGCCTTCTTGTTCTGCATAGAACTTAAGTCCGACTTGAGGGAAGAGGTTTGCATAATCAATACGTTTCATGGCAGCCAGTTCCTTGACTTTTGCTGCTGCAATCAGCATATCCTTGTTGTTGTCCAAGGTCTTTTGGATGAGTTGCTGAAGGATTGTGTCCGTATAAAGCTGTTCCCAGGGATAGTCACCAATAGATACGGTATCTACGCTTGTGCTGTCGAGGGTAGAGGGCAAATCTATCTGAGGACGGGTGTATTGTTTCCCGATTTTGCAGCCTCCCATCAGGAGGGCTGCTACGGGAATCACCAAAATTTTATATAGTTGATTTTCAGTTTCATAAGCTACATCTGTAAGGTTTACTGTTTCGCTTTAATTTTGTGGGTAGCTTTGTAAATCATTACAAAGAAGAACGGCACGAGCAAGATCCACGGTAACAGCTACTATCATTCCGAAGAATACACCGGTACCGATGGCTTGTCGGCTGGCTGACCCCGGACCTGAGGCAATCACCATTGGAAGCATACCCAGGATGAAGGCCAGTGGAGGTCATCAAGATGGGGCGGAAACGCAGGCTGGCTGCATGAAGAGCAGATTCTACGATATCACGTCCTTTATCGACTTCGTCTTTGGCGAATTCCACAATCAAAATGGCGTTCTTCGCGGCAAGACCGATAAGCATTACCAGACCAATCTGAAAATAGGTGTCATTTTCCAAACCGCAGAGGGTAATACCCGCATACGCTCCTAAAACGGCTACCGGAAGTGAAATCAATACGGCGATAGGCACTGTCCAGCTTTCATAAAGGGCTGCCAGGAACAGGAAGACGAACAGGAATACCAGCGCCAGGATGAGTCCGGTTTGTCCGCCGGCTTTCTTTTCCTGATAGGACAGACCGCTCCATTCAACACCGATATTGTCGGGTAATTTTTCGCGTGCAATCTGTTCCAGCGTTTCCATTACCTGACCGGAGCTTGCTCCATTGGCTGTGGTTCCTCGGATAACGGCTGTATTAAACATGTTAAAGCGTCTGATACTTCCCGGTCCGGTTGTATAATCAGTAGTTCCAAGGGCTGTCAGCGGAATCATGTCACCATCAGATCCTCTTACAAAGAACAGACCGATATTGTCGCGTTGCTGACGATACGGAGCTTCTGCCTGAATGTATACACGGTAGATACGGTTGAACATGTTAAAGTCATTCACGTAAACAGAGCCGGTGTAAGCTTTCATGGTAGAGAATACATCTGCCATCGGAACACCTGCTAACTTAACCTTATCACGGTCTACATCGAAATACAACTGAGGAATTTCTGCCTGAAGTGATGAAGACAATCCTGCAATTTCTTTCCGTTGTGAAGCGTAATACATCAGCGTATCCGTAGCTCTTACCAAATCGTCATACGTTGCATCGCCACGGGCTTCCAGCTGCATTTCAAAACCACCGGCAGTACCAAGTCCGGGAATTACCGGAGGAGTAGAAAGATACACTTTACTTTCCGGGTATTTTTCCAGCTCTTTCTGTATGCGGTCCATTACTTCGTCAATGGTCGTGTTGTCACGTTCCTTCCATTCTTTCAGGATGACGGTCAACTGGCTTCTGGCCTGGCTGGTACCTACACGTGGACTGCTACCTGTTACATTCTGTACGTATTCCACTGCCGGGTCTTTCATGATGAAGTCGATTGCTCTGTCAGTTATGACACGTGTTCTTTCCAAAGTGGCTGTTTCCGGAAGTTCCAGTTCCACGGTGAAATATCCCTGGTCTTCTATCGGAAGGAAGCTGGTCGGAACAAGGCGATGGAATACATAGATGAAAACCAATACCATTCCAAAGCCTGCCATTATACGGCGCGGGTGTTTGACAACATGCTTGATATAAATAATGTATTTATTGTTTCCGATAGCCAGCCATTCATTAATTAGTCTGAACACCTTGTTCTTGGGTTTGTTCGGATCAACTGGTTTCAGGATGAGTGAACACATTACCGGACTCAAGGTCAGCGCCACAACCGTAGACAGAAGCACAGATACTACGATGGTAATAGTAAACTGGCGATAAAGCTGTCCGGTGATACCCGACAGAAAACTTACGGGAACGAATACTGCCGCCAACACAAGTGAGGTAGCAATAATAGCGCCTACCAGACCTTCCATGGCTTTCTTGGTAGCTTCGTATGGGCTGAGTTTTTCTTCTTCCATGATGCGTTCCACATTTTCCACCACGACTATGGCATCATCTACTACAATACCAATGGCCAGTACCAGCCCTAACAAGGTCAGCATGTTGAGCGAGAAGCCGAATATCAGCATGAAGCCGAATGTACCAATCAAAGAGATGGGGACAGCTACGACCGGAATAAGTGTGGCACGCCAGCTCTGCAGTGAAAGGAATACCACAATGATTACCAGCACCAATGCTTCAAACAAAGTCTTGTATACCTCATGAATAGACTGCGAGATATAAGTAGTCATGTCGAACGGGAAGTTGTATTCCAGTCCTTCCGGGAAACTTTTGCTGATTTCCTTCATGGCCTCTTTGACGTTCTGCGCCACTTCCATAGCGTTGGCTCCAGGAAGCATGTAGATTCCAAGAATGGCTGCATTTCCTCCGTTGATACCACTTTCCGTGCTATAGGAAGAAGCTTCCAGTGATACTCTGGCCACATCGCGCAGACGCACGAGTGAACCGTCGGGGTTAGCACGCAATACAATTTCTTCAAACTGGGAGGCTGACGATAAACGTCCTTGTGCGGTAATAGGGACTGTAATGTCAATGCCGCTCACAGGTTGCTGCCCGAGTACACCGGCTGCCGATTCACGGTTCTGGTCTTTCAAAGCGTTTTGAAGGTCTTGCACCGTCAATCCGAAATTGGCCAGCTTGGCAGGGTCTGCCCAAATCTGCATGGCGTAATAGCGGCTTCCGATATTAGAGATTCGTCCTACTCCCGGGATACGGCGAAGCAAGTCGAGTACATTTAATGTAGCAAAGTTACTCAAATAAATTTCATCGAATTTCGGATCATCCGAAGTCAAACACAGTGTCATCAGCTGACTGGGTGCCTGTTTTTCTACAGAGATACCATTCTGAATTACTTCCGCCGGCAGACGAGATTCCGCCAGTTTGATACGGTTCTGGATTTCTACCGCCGCCAAGTCAGGGTCGGCAGAGATATCGAAAGTCACAGTGGCAGAGAATCCTCCTGAGTTGGAACTGCTGGATTCCATGTAAAGCATACCTGGTGTTCCGTTCAATTCCTGTTCGATAGGAGTAGCTACAGCCTGCGATACCGTTACGGCACTGGCTCCCGGATAGGAGGCACTGATTTTTACCACAGGCGGAGTAATTTGCGGGTATTGGTCGATAGGCAGCATCATCAAACCGATGATACCTACAATCACGATTAATATAGAGATGACAGCCGAGAATACAGGCCTGTCAATAAAAAAAAGCTGACTTCATGCGTAAATTTGTTTAGGGGTGAGTTATTCTTCCTCTTTTTTCGCTTCGCTCTGTAATTTTGCCGGATCTTGTACGCGGACTTTCATTCCCGGAGCCAGTTTGTGGAATCCTTCGTAGACAATCATTTCGCCGGCTGATAATCCGCGTTCTACTACGACATCGTTCTCGAATTCAGGGCCTAACTCAATGAATCGTCTTTCCACGGTTGAGTCTTTTCGCATGACAAAGATATGAGCTCCTCCTTTTTCAATGATAAGAGCTTTTTGGGGAACGACTGTGGCATTTTCACGTACGTCGAGCAACACTTTAACCTTGGTGAATTGTCCCGGCAGCAATACGTGGTCTGGGTTAGCCAGTTCGGCACGTACGGAGAATGTTCCAGTTTTAGGGTTTACCTGAGGAGCTGCAAAGTCTACCAGACCTTTGTGCTCGTATATAGAATTATCAGGCAATGTAATGGTTACGGTAGGCTGCCAGGAGCGGGTAGAGTCTTTCTGACCGAATGTCACGTTTCGCTCCTTGCTTTTTAAGTAGTCCAGGGCTGTCATGCTGAAATCCACCAGAATGGTATCACTTTTTACGATAGTAGCCAGCAGCGATTTTCCATTGCTACCTACCAGTGTTCCCAAGTCGACGTGACGTTCACTGATTTCTCCTGAAATCGGCGAGCGGACAATCGTGTAGCCTAATTCCTGTTCAGCCTGTTCCAAGTCGGCCTGGCTCATACCTACGCTGGCTACAGCTGTTTCGTAAGCAGCCACCGCATTGTCCAAGTCCAGCTGGCTGGCTGCATTTTGTTCATACAGCGGGCGGATACGTTCCAGGTCACGTTTCGCTTTTTGCGCCTGTGCCTGATCTTTTTTCAACTGAGCACGTACCTTGTCAGCCTTGGCACGATATTGGTCTTGATTGATAACAAACAATACTTGATTCGTTTGACTGAGGTTCCTTCCTCGAAAAGCATTTGTTCCAGAAAACCTTCTACACGTGCACGCACTTCCACGAATTGCTGGGCACGGATACGTCCTACATATTCACCGAAAATTTGTACATTTTGTTGGCTAGCTGGCATAACTGACACAATCGGTGTTTCGGCTACGGGTCTCTTCTCTCGAGTAAAGATATAGTAAAGGGATAAAATGACTGCGATGCCGATAACCATGTAAATCATTTCTTTTCTTTTTACCTTTAATTCTTTCCTAGTCAAAAAGCGTTTCATAAGTTCAATTCTTTTATAGTTTTAGATGCCATTATCTTTAAAATGGCTGACAAGATTTGTGCCAAAGATACAAAAATGTTTTATGAGCTGAAAATCAGGGAGATTTAACTTTGAATTAATAAAAAATGTATTGTGGAATTTTACAAGTTATTGTAGAAAAATTCCACAATCTGACTGTGGTCATCGTTCCCTCCACAAATGTCTGAAGGTCCAGATGGGATGATACCATATCATTCGAGGACCAGCAAAACGCATGACTTCTTTTATTTTTTGTCTCATTTTGGGGTGGTAACAGTGCACGGTACATTGGCGGCACGTCTTCTTTCGTTCTCCAAACGGACAGTGCTCCAGTCTTTGATGTGCATATTTAAGCAATTCGCTGCATGCAGAACATAAGGCCTGATTTTTCTCCTTATGTCGGCAATAAAAGTGAATCATTTGTTCTATGGTCTGTTTTTCTTCTTCTATCCGTGAAAGTTTATTCATATTTTATATAGAACTTCGGTTTGCAAAGGTACGAATAGAATTGATATTTTTCGTAACTTTGCGCTCAAAATAATCTTTAAACAAAATGATATTAGAGGAACATTTAGAGACAACTGTAAAGGCTCACGATCAGCAATTGCATCGTAGAGTGGATTTATTGTTGCGTACGGGAAAATTATTGGTAGAGAGTCTTGCCGATACGAACCGTATTGTAAGAAACATGAAACGTACGGCTGCTTATCTTGGTATCCCCGAAGAGAAGCTTCACATCAACGTCAGTTTTACCATGTTGATGGTGAACGTGAGTGATGGTGACTATTCTTTTACTAAATTCCAGCGAATTGAAGGTCATGGAGTGAATATGACGGCCATTTCGGAAGTCAGCAAGCTTTCCTGGCGTGCGATTGAAAATGATTACACGCTCGACCAGTATGAAGAAGAACTGGAAAAGATTCGTAAGAAAAAACGTAATTACACTCCGTGGCAGGTGGCGATAGGTGCCGGGTTTGCCTGTGGCGGATTCTGTATTCAGTTCGGTTGTGACTGGGTGGCATTCTTGTATGCATCAATTGCTGCCATATTGGGTATGCGCTTGCGTCAGGTATGCAATGAGTCTGGTTTGAATCATTACATGGGAATCGCTATTTCTGCCTTTGTGGCTACCATCATTGCGTGGGCATCTACTCTGTTGCCTGCAGAATGGACATCTACTCCTTGGCATCCGTTGCTTGCCTGTGCCTTGTTTATTGTGCCTGGGGTTCCTTTGATTAACTTTGTGGACGATATGCTGGATAATTATATTCAGGTAGGTATTGTCAGAGCGGTGAATACCTTGCTGATGGTGGCTGCCATGGCTTTCGGTATCGCATTTGCCGTGAAACTTTGCCGTATTGAGAACTTCTTCCCGACCATCAGTATGGTTCCTCATCATCAGTATTGGGAGTATGCCATCGCTGCAGCTATTTCAGCCATGGGATTCTCGATGATTTTCAATATACAGCGTCGTTTGTTGTGGGTAGTAGCTATCGGAGGTATTATTGCCGTATGTACGCGTAACTTTGTGAACTTAGGACCGAGCACAGACAATATCGGTTTGGATATGGGACTGGTTATTGGTTCTTTCTCAGGAGCTGTACTGGTTAGCTTGATTGCCATTAAGGCAGTTCACTGGTTCCACGTGCCCAACCATGTGCTGACTATTCCTTCTGTCATCCCGATGATTCCGGGAGTACTGATGTATCGTATGTTGTTCGGTATCATCAATATTAATGTGCAGAGCATTGATCAAGTAACTCCTCTGATGAAAGCAATAGAAAGCGGTGTAAATTCCGGACTTGTGATTATGTGTATTGCTTTGGGAGTTGCTATTCCGAACATCTTCGGACGTCGTTTCATTGCTTCTTCAAAGAATAAGCGTCTGGCAGAGCTTTTGAAAGAACGTAAGGCTCGCGGCAAGTTCGTGGAATGGTAATTAAACTTTGATTTGTTCGTTCATTATTCTTTATAGAAGTGAAGAAGATTCACTTCTTTATGAAAAAATCCCACCGGGACTTTTAGAAGTCAGGTGGGATTTTTTCGTATCATACGGGTTCTTGAGTTCTTGTTAGAATTCAAATTTCTCCAGTTTCATAGCGGCTAATTCCTGAATCTTTGGAACCAGGGTGGTGAAATGTGCAGCTTGTTCGTGTGCTGCAAGAGAAGCCGCATCTTTCCATGTTTCACAAATCATCAGGACATCCTGGCGTGTAGTGCTCTGAAAGAGGTCGTAAGCTACGCATCCGTTATCTTTCTGTGAAGCAGCTACCAGATCTTTTGCTATGCTTACTACTTGGTCGTAGTTCTGTTTCTCTACTTGAATAAATACGTTTAGTCTGATCATTGTTTTTTGGTTTTAAGTTATTTGACGTTGCAAATATAGGATAAAAAAAAAGGACTGTACAAGTGTACAATCCCTTTTTGAGTTTTTATTTAGAAAGAATTATTTCTTACCTTCCAGCTGTTCTTTCAATGCAGCCAAAGCATCGATGTCACCCAGAGTAGTTGAAGCTGCCTGGTTCTGAATCATCGGAGTTTCTTCTTTCTTAGAAGCCTTCTTAGAAGCTTTCTTTTCTGCCTTTTCTTCTGCCTTAGCAGCATCTTCGAAGATACGGCTGTGAGAAACGATGATACGTTTTGCATCCTTGTTGAATTCGATTACCTTGAACGGCAATTTTTTCATCCAACTGAGCCTGAGAACCGTCTTCTTTTACCAGGTGTTTCGGAGTTGCGAAACCTTCTACACCATAAGGCAATGCTACAACGGCACCCTTATCCAGCATTTCGATGATAGTTCCTTCGTGAACAGAACCTACAGTGAATACTGTTTCGAATACATCCCAAGGATTGTCTTCCAACTGCTTGTGACCCAAGCTCAGACGACGGTTTTCCTTGTCGATTTCCAAAACTACTACGTCGATGTCTGCACCAATCTGAGTGAATTCAGAAGGATGTTTGATCTTCTTAGTCCAAGACAAGTCAGAGATGTGGATCAATCCGTCAACACCTTCTTCGATTTCTACGAATACACCGAAGTTAGTGAAGTTGCGAACTTTAGCAACGTGCTTAGAACCTACAGGATATTTTTCTTCGATAGTTTCCCATGGATCTGCTTTCAGCTGTTTGATACCCAAAGACATCTTGCGTTCTTCGCGGTCCAGAGTCAAGATAACAGCTTCTACTTCGTCGCCCACTTTCATGAAGTCCTGAGCAGAACGCAGGTGCTGTGACCAAGACATTTCTGATACGTGAATCAACTCTCACGCCCGGAGC